>Ga0214544_1000914_pt1 | contig 58213 bp, 20 predicted proteins | sample CNSS3metaG_FD_160074 | JGI IMG/M metagenome (GOLD analysis project Ga0214544, IMG submission 160074) | Root nodule microbial communities from cowpea collected in UCLA plant growth center, Los Angeles, California, USA - CNSS3 | ecosystem: Host-associated > Plants > Roots > Nodule | place: USA... | reverse complement strand
GAGATTTTGCTTTGGTTTCCCTCTGTAACGTATCTCTCTCTTTCTCACACACACTTGCAGCTTCCAATACTAACTCTGCTTGTGAAACAAACGAACGAAAGCATAAGCAACCAGATTTTGTACTGATCCGATCGTGACTCGTGACACTAGCCCCCAGGCCAAGAATTAATAAAAATAAATTCCACAAATAAATAACTGATGCGAGTATTTAATAACCATGATGAAAAACATTACTTGTTTTTATTAATTCTACTGGTAATTAAGACCTGCAGTAAATAATGTTACTATGACAGATTAACTTGAATTAATTATCTGGGATGAACAGAAGAAAAAGTGAGAACTAGGAAGCTACCTAAAAAGGACCATAATTAATCTTCTACAGGAAATGTTTCCCGCTAATCATGTCGTGTCTCCAGAGATAAAAAATAAATAAATAAATTACACGCATCTTGTGGGAAAGGGTAGGAAATTAATCCAAGCCCCACATCATTCCCTGTCCTTCTTCATAACATTAACCATCATTTTAAAAGGTATTCATCAACAAATTCTATATCTTTTACATGATTTTTAAATATTCATTTTAGTAAATTTTATTAATTTATTAATTGATCTGCACCGGTTTATGTGTCATTAAATAGTATTTAGAGATCATTAAATAGAAGTTAATATGTCCAATAAATGTATAGTAATTAATTTAAGGTGGCATTAACAATAATTTATTAATGCATTTATAGGAAGCTTATAACTGAACAAAACATACTATATATATATATATATATATATATATATATATATATATAAAGAACTTGAATTTTGTTAATAAAAAGTGTAAAAGTGAATCCCATATTCTTTTTTAGAAAGTATAAAGCAATTTGGTATGAGAACAGAAAAATAAAAGAGTGGAAAGTGGGAATTTAAGTTGCTGTAGGAAAGGGAAACCACATGGTAGATAAGAGAGAGAGAGGGAGAGAGAGAGGAAAAACAAAACAATAGGTTTGGTTGTGTTGTTTATTAGTTTAATTTGATGTAAGGTTAATCTATGTGTGTTTTGACTTGAACAAGAAATAGGGGACACTGACCCACAACACAACACCTCTCCTTATTTATTTTTGGCTTTATCAATTTTACATTCTCAATTTCTAGATTTTTTTAGCATCTTTTTTCACCTTTCTTCCACCATGTTTACGACCATGATCATTTTGGTAGACAGATGAAAAAAAGAGATCATGATGTTTTTCTGCTTTTTCATTATTTATTTGTTTTTTTGATAATTACTATTTCATGCCAAAAAGATTTAAAATTTGTTTTACTTATGCAAATGCATATAAGACTGACACGACAAGTATCACAGTAAAAAAAAGAACAAATACAAAGGTAGGAATACGATACTTTCACCTGGAATCTTCTCTTCATGCTTGCTGTTTTTAAATGAAAAAAGAGTAAGTACAAATATCTTTCCTATCATATTTTGTATTTTGTATTGATTAAATTTTAAGAAATATATAAAAACACTACACGAAAACAAAATTCTAGTTAAATGTAGAAAATTAAAATGAAATGCATGACTCATTTTTTTAATAAATAGAGAACAAATAAGTAATTTTGTTTATAGTTCTATGTTTCTATTGTGGAGAACATTTTTTCAGTGACAAAAGAACAGTTTCTGCATGTGACTTGGCACGTAAATTTGCTTCAGAGTGTAATTGGTTAAGGACAAATAGAAATAGAAACACAAGAACAGTGCGTTGGAAATGTAAAATAATAGAATAATAGATGACCGTCCAAGTGCTGCTTGAACTTTCATTGAAAAATTTAGCGTATATTATATAAATTTTACTTACTTTTTTAATTTTAATAACAGTTATAATGTTTAATTTATTTGTATATTATATAAATTTTACTAACTTTTTTAATTTTAATAACAGTTATAATGTTTAATTTATTTTTATGTTCTATAGTCATAAGTAAGGGTACACACAAAACACAAGTATCTCTTGGAATTTAAACTCCACGTGTTAACTATTCTTAAATCAGTTAAATGAGATAAAAATTACCATTTCTTATTATGAGTAGAAAAAGTTACCAATTTTCTTTTCCAAATGTTTCGATGGAACAAAGAGATACAGTGTTTTTCGCAGATAATGTGTATATATTCACTTCTTCAAAAGTAATTGTGACTAACGAGCTTTATATTGTTTTTCCCATAAAAAATAAATATTTTGTGAAAGATGTATTTTAAAATTAAATACAAAATTTATATTAAGAATAATTCTTTCTACTTATTCTGAACAATTCAAACTTATATGTATATATAAAACTAAATCAAATTTACCTGGATAATATTTTAACATAAGTGAAATTAAAATTTTCAATATAATAAAAATTTAATATAGTGTCTAAGTTATGATACAAGGTTACTTTTAATCTTTGATACCATTTATTCAAATCTTAATATTGAATCCTTAAAAATATAATGGGTAAATTATCATTAAAGATTTTAAATTTGTAATTTCCTTAATTTGAATATATAAGTAGTATAACATCATATACAAATTTATTAAATCATATTTATTGTTTTGGAAAAAAAAAGGCAAGATGAATTTATAAAAAACTTAATACATAACTGATATGTGGTTTGAACCTTTTCACCTGTGACTCCTAACTTATGATCAAAGTCCACTTGAAATGCAAGGGTAATATATAATTATAAAACATTAAAAGTTGTCAACAAAAAGTTTAAAACAAGAAATTGCACGTTATGAAAAAGAAGAATGTACTTGATGTGAAATATCATTACTTGAGCTATGTTATTTTAACAAACAAAAATATTAAATTTTTCCTTATTTGAAGAATGAATTGTTCTTATCAAGCTTAAACGATACTCTATTACTTTAGTGATGAGTTTTTTCCCCTTAATACAAGACTCTATTTCTCAATTGAGTAATATCACTCAAATGAAACATGCAAAACACACCAATGCTACATACCTCATAACTTACCAAAATCTGAACTTTCAACGTCTTAATATCATTTTCTAAAAATTATAGAAATCGTATATTGCAATAATTTTGACTTATGACTCATGTTGTAAACTATCTCAAATGAATTTTAATTTAAAATTTAAATATTAATTAATGTAAAGCTATGCATAACACTAAATCCTAAGTGACTTAGGTAATTACTATTGTAACATTTTTGATTAAAAATAGAATTAATTTTTTTTTTTTACAACAAGATTCTTTTGAAGAGAATATTAATCACAATATATCTATATATATATATATATATATATATATATATATATATATATATATATTATACTTGTATATTTTTTCATAGTATGTTACAAAAATATATTTTTTATACAATATTATAAGCTTTACATTAGAATATGTGACTATTTAGATATTTAATATCTAATAATAATATTTTTGAGCATGTTTTCATAATAATAAGTAAATTAAACAAAATAAATAAACTAAATGAAATAAATGAAGAGAATCATTGTATAACCGAAAGATAAATTAAATCATGGAAGATAAATTAATATTAAATAAATATAAAGGACAATATGTAACGAAATATAAATAAAATAAAATAAATGAATTAAAAGAAATAATATAATTCATAAAGAGAAATAAATATAAAAGATCAAAGGAGATAAACAAAATCAAATAAATAAACATAACAAGTGAATAAATAAAGATAAGTTAAATGACATAAAACATATATTAGTGGCATATAACTAAAGATTACAAAATATTTCTTTTTAATATTCCATCGACTTAAAACAACATTACATACAATTTTTCGGTCTAACTTGAAGATGAGATAAAATTATTTTTATTAACTTAATTCATCATTTTATGAGGAATCCTAATTTGGAAACGACGTTGATGCACAAAGCTATTGAATTTTCTTAAAAAATTATAAGAACAAAATCCCGTTGAAAACTAGTCAAAATTGTCTACATTTCTAAACTCTAACTCCATGAATGCTACAGAATATGGTGCACTTATATTATTCAGATGCTAAAACACAAGTTCTTATAGTTTAATAATTTTCTTAAAAGTAAACTTATGCTGAAGAAATCAATTAATAAACCACTTAATAAAATATGTCTATGTAAGTATTTTTTGTTAATGAATGCTGACCGACAAACATCACATGTGAGAAGGAGTCAAATCTGCTAAAATAATAGCAATTAAAATATAATTTTAAAAATAATATTAAATCCTTAAAAAAAATTTGTGAAAAACAAGATAAAATCATTCCGTGACCTGGTATGGGAAATTCTGTCACGAGCAGTTCATAGACACGTCATGGAACAGAAATCATGTGGAGTTATTGCAAGACACGTGTAATGATGAAAATGTCTACCATTTCTTAAACTGAACTATTAGATTATGTACAAAATATATACAACTATTGAGTTGGATAATGTCGATTAAAAGTTTTTGTATTGAAATTCTGCATGAATAACTGAAAGTTCATAATTAAAAAAAAATCATATGAAATTAAGGAAATCAAAATTTATTGTGTATCTTATAAATAAAAGAGAAATATTAATTTGTCATAACACTTTAATGGTAGATTAACTCCATGCGTTTCTTAATATAATAGTATTCCCTCCATCAACTATACATGAGTTTTCCTCACACATTAAGAAACAATAAATAAGTTAATGAATAGAAAATTTTACTAAAATGTCTATTATTATTTTATAAACAATTAAGATATTTGTAACCTACATCATAGAAAAAATAAATTATTTACTGAAGAAAGAGAGTAGATAACAGCTAATTTAAAATATTATAGAAAGATAAATGAAGTGAATATTCTTTTATGTTAACTTAAAATTAACACAAGTGCTTGTACCTTGGACAAGTTTTCAAAGTGGTCCATCTGTAGCATTTTTCTTTTGTCGGTTCAACAAAATCGTGACGTACCCGGTCAGGTTCTGGTATTGTGTGTTGATTTTTTATGAAAAATAAGTAATTTAAATATATATACATGAATAAATTATAATAAAGACATATTATAACAGAATTATTGAGCATGACAATTTATTATAAAATAATAATATAGAAAATTTTAAAATATTGCATAGTATTTTTATCGTGTAGTAGTGAGAGTGCGTTTGTGAAGTGGTGAGAGCCGTCGTAAATGAAATTAAATATTGGTAGGTACTGACGGCGCAAAGTGTCACGAGACCCTTAACCGTTCCTTGTTTCCGTTTTCCAACTTCTATTTTCTACCATTTTTATAAATTTAATGTTTTTAAGATGATACTAGTTAAAAATATAACCAGCATGTTAAAGATCAGGAAGATATAAACAAACAAAAGGATATAGCTAATAATATTTATTATTTTCTTATGATTTTAAAATAATAAAAAAGTGGACAGTTTACGATATCAAAGGACGTCCTTTTCTTTTTGTCTGATAAGAGAACTCTCTCTCAATTGACTCTAATAGTAAGTTTAAGTTATATTTTGAATTATATATAATTTGGTTTAAACAATATATACTTTGTAAAATTCTTACTTATTACTTTAAAATGTCTTAGCATTATTTTACTTAAATAAATGTGAAACTAAGGGTGTAACTGAAAAATAATAACGGAATGTATTTTAGGTTTTAAAATGATAATAAATAAATAAATAAAAATGTTCTAAATAGAGAAATACAAAGATAATGTAATTATTAACTCTAATATTTTTCTTTTTATCAGTTTTCTCACTAGTCACTTCCTTTGCATTCCGATCTTTTTAGATGAAATTGTTAAATTATATATTAATTTAATATTTGGTTCATGTAATTTAAAGAATTAAAGATTCTAATGTGATGATTATTAGAATGTAAGTTATTAAAGTTATGGGATTATTTTAGACTTATTAAATTAATTCCCTCACTTCTCACTTCATAGGGGTATTATAGTATTCTATTAAAGTTTTGAAATACTAGAATAAAAGAATGACAGTTGATCCTAAAAAGCAGTTGAGTTTTTACGTTTCAAGAAAATATAAAGAAATGTGACTTTGACAGGAGAAGACTTTTGTACTTGGTAATTCTATATCATCAAGAAGCTATTAAAGAGGATTAAGAGAATGAAAAATATTGATTAAGAGAACTTTGCAATGGATCCAGGTAAGTTCTTAAACTCTTCTAATAATATAATTGTGAGAATCATAATTCCTAAACGTTCATCTTCTATAATAGAGTAGTTTCTTATATTGATTAGAAAAGTGGAAACTACATAAAATATTTTACAGAAATGTTGATATCAACACTATAAACACCTTATTGATAGATTTATTATGTAAAAGAATTAGGAGTTTGGGAGCCATGATTAGCATGATTGTTTCGAAATCTCGTCCCATTATATATGGGATGGTTTGAATGTGAGTAAGGAAAATTTATTGAATTACTCTCTTATTATTCACGTTTAACAGTTAAAAATAAGATCGAATTGCTTGTGGTGGCCGGAAGAAGAAGACAAAACACCTTCGCTAGGAATGATTCCATGTTTGTGCATGCGACTTGGAAAATTTCCTTTCGACATGGAACCATTCCATGTTGCATGTGGTAACTGAGAATGATTCCCTTGTTCTCATAATGATTCCATGCATTCTGCATGTGGTGACTGAAATGATTCCATGCATTGTGCATGTGGTGGCGGGAATGACTCCATTCACCTCAAAACTATTCCATGCATTTTGTGGTGGCTTAGAATGATTTCGGATATAGGTGAAAATAATAAAAATTTATTACTTTTAAAATTACTATTAAAAAGAAAATTAAACTCTCATGTAAATAAATTATTTCTCACCTAAATGTTGAATATGTAAATATTAAATTTATTTTCATACCAAATATATTGTATTATTTATTTTTTTATGATTTTTTTTATAATTTCATTCATGCAATAAAACTTGAAAAAATAATTAAAACTCATTCAAAGATCATTTTATAATAATTTTTTATTTAAACTTTTTTTAACCTATCACATGAGTCAATTCATTCACAAACTTTCAAAACTTCACTCTCAAATTCATTCCACAATCATCTCCAATTTTATTTGAACAAAAACAACATCAACTTCACTCTCAAATTCATCCAATCTCTTCCTCTCCCTCTCTCCCAAATCAATTTATCAAAAAAACACACCCGCAAAATTACTACAAAGAGAATAAAACCCACACACAACCAAGTGTATCAAAGACTTAATTTTGATAGAAAAAATTGGCAAAATTTTTCAACAAAAGCCAATAAAAAGGTTAGTAAAATAAGTTTTTTTGTAAAAAATGAATTCTTGTGACAAACTATGCATTTTGAAAAGTAATTTATTACTCAAATTAATTTTTGAAAGAGCCAAAAATAATTTATAATTAAAATAAAAATAATATTTTCATCTAAAAAATCAATCACAAAATTTTGATTGTCAATTTGTCACATGCTAAAGACAATGAATATAAAACTAAGTTGTGCTATGATGGTCACAGAAATAACTGTTATATGAAGAAAAAAATTTATGGGTTTAAGAAGGAATTAGGGGAAAAATAAAATATTAATGAAACACGAGTTCAACCCACATAAAATATTGATATCATCTCTAATCCAGAACCTTAAGGTAAAAAAATTATGAATCTTCATCTTTATATAATGCTCGAATTTATCATTTTTTATTTAATGTGAACTTAGACTCATACTTGCATTTTTAACAATCTCTTTCTTAAGGGTACATTAGTACACTCCCCTTCAAGTGAAAACATTTCCAACCATGAATACCCTTCTAGTATCGATTCAACTTAACATGACACACTTATCTTAAATCCTCAGAAACTTTCGACATAGGGACCATACTGTATTTGTATGAGTCTGTCACCAAGACTAATCATCGACTATAATACTACTGATGAAAGTTTTTAAAGAAGAGATTCACTAAGATATAACACCAATGAAACCTGAGTCTAATCTCACATAAAGGATCGAAAATGTGAAACTCAAATTTATCAAATTTTAACAAAATGTAAAACTTATACTCGCTTGAATTTCTAACCAAATTGAACAATTTTTAAAATTGGTCACCAAAAATACAAAAATTAAATTTAGAGAATTAAAAACAAACATAATCTAAATTTAAGAATTCAAAAACACACTTAATAATCTGTTAAGCATAATCTAATAACTTTTCAATAAAGCTAAATAAGCATCAATTTGAATTTTTTTTTTATGAACAATGATATTTTGGCCCACTTTATTTGATTCATTTTTAATCTATCATTTTGATCTTTCTTATATTATCACATAATACCAATATAAAAAATTAAAATAAATAATTAAATGATGATTGAAATAATAAATTAAAAGTGGTTCAGAAAAATTATTATCATTTTCTTATCTTCATCTTTGTGAGTTATGGGTGCCTCTGCTTGTTGATGTTTGGGTATGGAACACATATATGGAAGAATCAGTGCACCATAAAACACCGTACTGCAGGACTATGCCATCTGTTGCTCATACCATTCATTCTAATCCTTTTTGCATTCTCAATTATTGCTTACCCTCCAAACTTGCAACCATGGTGGGGTAACCCGAATAACTGCCTCCTTTTCTATTTCCACTTTCTTCTTTTATACTCATTTCGCTCGCATTATTTTTAATAATATCGCATTTATAGGGACATATCTAAATGCGTGATTCAAACTGGAATATCGTTTTCTTGACGCTTCCTATAACCCGTTACACTTGCCCAATGTCACGATCTTGGAAATATAACTACACAATAATCTACTTTTCTTTTTTCCACACTTCTAAAACAACATTTTGTAAGTCTTCATCTGTACCAAATATATGTAAGAAAGTAACATAACATGAATGACCCGTTGTTTCTGCGCGCAGATATAGCGAACTTAAGTTCAAATTTCAAACCTTATGCCTAATCATTATGAGTCAACGTTTTGGAGATCTGCGATTAATAAATGCAGCTGTAGAAAAAGCATAACTAGTGAACTTTTTAATCAACTTTTTTCACAAGAACATCGATGTAACAGAACACAAACAATTTGCCGTTGCGAAAATCTAGATGGATCTTAGATCCCTACCTAGTAATTTGAGTTTAAGGTGGGTGGTGGTGAGTGATAATGTGCAGAGAATTCATAGGAGAATGGAGTTATATAATAAAATGGAGTTTAGGGTTTTTCTTCAACATTTGGATGTAGATCTATGCCTCTTCGGCCACTACGATGTATACAGATTGGATACCTATGTGTAAATGAGAACATTTTTACATTAAACAATTGTCATCCTAGTACGAATCACTTGAAATAAATTAAAATATTTAAAGTTATTTTTTTATTATAAATTTATGTTATTGGGTTTTTAATATTCTGTAATTATTATACTAATATTGATTTCATTGTAATTAAACTATTCGTTGAGCTTTAGAGTCTTAACCTATCATTCTCTGATGAATATATTATATAACACTAGTGCTAATAAATCAATTTAAAGCAAATTTAGAGTGAGGTGTATGTAGGACCACATGAGTCATCTGGGTCAAAATTTATTGCTTTCATCGATTCCATGTGGTGATAAGAGCGTCGGTTAACTTAGTTTAATGCTACAGGTTATAGTAATTCAAAAGATAACATATCCGAGAGTGATATGATTACTAATTTTATACAAATAAATTAAAAATGCATTTATTTATTTTTTATTTTTATATAAATATTTTTAAATTCAAAATTAGCTAAATACATTAATTGACTTATAAAATATATTTTCGTATTTCTGTGTAAATATATATTTTTCTCCCATATCAAATTGGAATTGATTTTTAGTATCCTTACTGCATCATTGGTGTAGGAAGGAGATTTGACAATGGTTACTTTTTACATTCCGTCTTAGTTCCAAAATCGAAGCATACTATAACGAGGCTAAATGGGATCAGCTTTTGGCACTGGTTCAATTTCACCTGAGGCCAAATATCATCCTAATGACATTTTTGAAATACTGACCAACTTTTTGACACCGATTTTTGTAGAACGGAAGCAGAAAGACGTTTTTTGCTTCAAGTATATTCTGAACCGAACATAAAACTTAGAAAAAATTGCAAAAATGTCACCACGTCATTTTATGCTTCCGTCAAGCGACAATCAAGATCTATAACGGAAGTTAAAAGGCCAAAACTACACTAGTGCGTACATCTAAGATTTTTTTTTTTAATTTTGTGGATATGTTGACAAAAATAAAAATATGATGATAAGCTAGAAGATAAAGATATATAATATAACTGAGATTTTTTGTTATGATTACATTTTTTAAATAAGGGTTATATTAATATTGAAACTGCCAATTTTTTTTAGTGTTTGTTTTAATTTATGATAATCAACCACCACTGTTGTTAGTTGTTAGGAATAAACAACTATTGTTTTTATTTTTATTTTTAGGCTTGTTCAATGAAGTTTATTATTATTTTTAATTTAGTTTTAATTTTTGTCAACAATTAATAGCAAGTGACCATATATGGTACATGTCAATATCGTATGTATTGCATTGCGTGTTAATATTTTATATTTAATTTATTTCATATATATATATATATATATATATAAAAGATAAGAAAATAAAAAATAAACTAAAATTTTATTATAAACTGAAATGTAAAGTATATTAATACATAAAATAACGATATATATCAATTGAAACTCTAAATCTACTTGGATTAAGACGTAGATGTAAAATTTTCTAGACAATATAATGATAATCTATTCTTTATTGGACTTATGGTTCAATGCATATAAAGAACCATCTATATTAAAAGTTTAAATAAACTTGGATAACATTTATAAGAGTAAGATTTTGATGATAAGGTTATGTTTTAATATAACTTTTATGGCAAAGAAATAACATTCTTCGGAAACCTTAGACTTCGTGCAAACAATTTAACTCATTAGACTTTTATAAATATAACCACTTTTATTGTATGAAGTAGGTATTTAATTCGTAATGTTATTTGGATAAATTATGTATTGAATTTATCATTGGAATATTTTCGTATAGACAGACTACCAATTTTTTACACTGTTTAACCTCGTGGAAAAGTTATTACGCCCAAAGAAATTTTGAAGTTCAGTTATTTCAGTTAGTACAGCGGCCCAATAAATTTCAGACTAAGATTAACTATAGCCATTTTATTAACAAAGAATAATTACACACACAGTTTTTCCTTTTTCAAGTTTAATTAAATTCCTTGTTTCTAAGTGTAAAATTATTTTTCAGAAATTAGAAATGATACATTTTCTTAATTTTAATAAAAATATATTTATTTATTCATTTGCACATTACGATAAATACAAATATGTAAATTAATTAAAAAATGTGAAGTGCAACAATATAATAACAAATAAGTGATTGATATTATCTTCAACTTAAATGACAGGTAATAACTTTTCAAAAAGAAGGAAGATTATGATTTTACTATGCTCATGTTTAAAAATTATGAGGAAAAAAGAAAAGAAAAAAAAGTAAAATGAAGTCCAAAAAAATCATACATGACACGTGAAACGAATTCAGATTCCTTCCAGAACCGTGAGCTAACCTATTTGACATTCACTTGAAGATTTCAAAAGGACTAACTAACAGCTCCAAATTAAATGTACACACGTATAAATGCACGTGTGTGTGTGTGCACTCTCTCAACAATTGAAGATTCCAAATCTGTGAAATTCTTAATGTGTCTTATAAAATTCTTTTACTGAAGGATGTTGACATAACATAATAAATAAAAAAAACACTCAAGATCATAAGAATAATAATAATAAAATGTTTGAGAAATATATATTCCTATGAACAATAAAATAAAAATATTAATGAGAGTGTGAGTGTTATAAATATTGTAGATGTGTAGTTTCCATCTCAACTATTGCTACTTTTAACCTTTGAACACCATAATTCATTAAAGTAGTGTGAGTAAATTCCTTTTTCTTCTTTTGTTTTACCAAATGTAGTTGTTATAAGTATGATCGATTCTTTTGAGACACAAAGTTAAAATCATAAATTTTTACCCATAACTAGAAAGAAATTCAACTTTTTACTATATGTAGTGATTTCAAAATGAATCTTATTAAGATTAATCTCTTAATTGAATTAAAACCTTGAAACGTGTGTGGATGAGATTGAATGTAGGAAAGGTAAAAAGAGATGGAAGTGTTTGAAGAAGACAAAATTTATGGATGAAAATGGGGCCGAAGCAATGTTTTGCCCTAGGTGAAGGGTAACTAAATACTCCTATAAAAACCTACACATATTGTCATATACCTACCATATGGTCCCCTCTGATCAACACATCGGATCAAAAATCCCTTTTACGTATACATGCAATTACCTTCAGCAAATATTATACGTTGATTATAAAACTAGAATATAATTTCGAAACTAATTTTGTTGAAAATAAAACAAACAAAATTAAATATTATAAAATAAAATACTGTGTTAAAGTTTTCGACCTATCGTCTTAAAATTTTACATTTTAAATTAAAAATAATGTGAAATATATAAACTTAAATATCACATTTCTTGGAATATAATATCTCATTCAAAAATGTCACACTAGGTGCAATAATCATTGCCCAAGAAGCAACCAAAAGGGTGTGAGGAGCATGAGGACCCCGCATTGCATGTCATATATAACGACGCTATTTTCACCTGATTTGATGGTTAAATGAAAATCATAAACAGCTCCACAATATTATAATTCTTATTTTTTATTTTTTAATATGATTTAGTGTAATTATTAATTAATATATCATTATTTTTTTTAAATAATTAATGATTCATACAAATCTTCATAAAAAGTAAATAATGGAAATAAAAAAATAGAACTTAAAAATAATAGATATTTTTACTGCAGTGGCATCTCTGTAAGTATTTAGTGTACGTCGTTTTCGCTTAACTAAATGCATGCACGTTAAATCATGCACAGAATAGGAACTGGTTTCTATGCGTCATGATATAAAATAAATGTGGTTCTCTCGTTATGGAATGTGGATAAGTAGCTTTTAACTTCAGGAGTCTGTATCTGCTGGAACAGTTGCAATTGCAACCTCCCTTCGAAGTAAAAAATTCGATGCCTTCAAAAGCTGTTAGTCCATGTCACTCTACTTTCTATATTCATCTCTCATTTTACTTTTTAAATAAATCATTAAATCACAAAATTATTAAAACGTTTTTTCTCTATTTTCTTATTTATTGACAAAAATAATATATACCTTCCACTTTTATTTATATTAATAAAAATATAATATATTTGATTTTTTTTATTATTATCAAATATTCTGTTTTATTATATTTTATTTTTCTTTCTATGATGAAACATTAAGGTTATAATAAATCAATAAACAAATTCTCTGAGTTATTTTCATCAGACACCTTTTATGTATTTTTTTCCTTTCCATAAAGGACTTATATATAGCTAAAATGATATTAAAGTCAGGTTACAGTCAATCATAATCAGATTTTTTTAGACATTTTGTTCCATCCGCTATCGGATCGCTAATGGACCACCTATTAATTTTTAGTCCCACGCACGAAATGAGTATATTTTGACGCGAGATAGTGTCTCACATAAACTAGAGATAAAGTCAATTCACAATATTTAAATGAGTGTAATCCTTATCTTACAAATTGGTTTTGTGGGATTGAGTTTCTAACCATTGTTTATATTTTACCAAACACTTAAACAATTACGATATTTTTTTGTTATTATATCAATTTATCTCTTCTACACGAGCAATGTAACAATTACAACTACCGACCATCTATCAATTGCATAGTTGCTAGAATTTAATTGGTGATTTCGATTTTAAGTATGAAGAATGTAATTATGTCAATTTTTTGTTGTTAAAAAAAATTGTCAATCATAATAATTTTCTAAACTCAAATAATATTACCTCATATTTTAGAAATTTGTGGTCCAACGATTCAAAACTCCTTATCAATTCATTAGCCACAAATTCTTCTAATGATCCAACCATATCGTTGTCAATCTCGCAGAATTTACAATCATAAGTCATACATATGAAAGGCATTTATGGTATTACAATACATGTCCCAGTTTGAGCAATTTAGTTTTATTTTATTGCAAATCAGTTAATTTTCATCCCAGTGATATATTTATTGGTCATTTAAAAATAAAAAAAATCTTACTATGTGCTAAATTTATTGATGCTTTTATTTGAAGTATTTACTTAACTATTCAAATGCGAAACGATTCAATTACAAAACTGTTTTTTTATAACTCAATACAAATCAATTCGATAATAGTTTATTTTTTTAAAAAAGAAATTCAAGCATTAAAAAATGGGGTGAGAGAGGCTCGAACTCTCGACCTCAGGATTACTCAGAAGCTATGAGACCTACGCGCTAGCCAACTGCGCCACCACCCCAGATGAAAGCAAATTTCTGTATATTTTATATATACTTTTCTAAGGCTATCTTTTTTGTTTTTAAGTGTGGAGTATTTTTGAGTTCAGGTTTTCTCTCCGTTTTCTTCTTACACTCCTATAAATTTCTTTACAACCTCCCGTTCATTTTATAATAGAATTTTAAATATTAGTTTCTACTTTCTGAAAAGTTCACTGTAATGAATAACATATGTTTAAAAGAAATTTGATGGGTGATGGAAGTAAGTAGCAAATTTAATTTATGGGGCCCCATTTAAAGCCCAACCACAATATGAAACCTATTTCTGTATATGTTTAAGAGGTCAGTCTCTTCCTTTACTTTCATAAATTTCTTTTTACACCCTGTAAATTCTTGTAATTATAAAATGTAAAATGTATCTTTTATTTTATATTTGCAAATATATAATCTGGAATAATATTTTTTTTTTTGCATTTCAGAAAACACAATGTAAAATACAAAAGTTAAATTTTTGATTAATCTGAAATATATATTTTATTTTATATTTCAGAACGCATAATCCACATTTCAAAAAATATATATTCTTAATTGTAAACTCTGAAATATAAAAATTATTGGATTCAGGCCGAAATTATATGGTTGCGCACAAAGAAATGGCCTTAAGCTTTTAAATCCAACTGGAAACCCACATTTTAAATCGGCCCATATTTATCCCATTTTATTTTTGTGTATTATTTTGACTATTTTTATGTTGGACGGATTAAAATTAGAGTGTTTCTAATTTGTCGTATGCGGTGGCTCAATAATACAAATGAAAGTGATCTTAGTCTCAACTAAGAAAATACTAAAGCGATTTCAATAAGTCACGAAATAATGAAGAAGCAATTGAAAGGGTTTAATTAATTGTATGGTATATAGTACACACTTTCGTGTTCAGGTGTGTTAGTTTGACATTCCATTGATATTAATTGAGTCCCAATTTTTTAAAAAATATCTCAATTAGATTATTTCAAATAAAAAAAATAAAAGTAACACAGTTAATTTTATTTATGACTTTCACCATTAAATTTTAATATAAATATCACTTAATTTTGTAAGATGTTTTAAATATCAATACGATAATGATGTTACTAATTTTTTGTTGAAAAAAATCTAATTGAAATATTTTTTCAAGGATTAAGACTTCATTGACATTTTATTAGAAGTAGATACTAAACTAATATATCCAAAAGTGAGTACCAAACTAATTAAACCAAATAAAAAATAATGACCGTAAAAGGAATCCTAACCTTAGAAGAGAATGCATTCACGTGGAAAACATTCAAGAGTGTGATAATAAGTTGGTAAAGAAAACATTGTATAAAATTGCTTTTTTTTTCAATTTTATATGGAAAATGTTATGGTGAAAATCTTGACAATTAATATTAGATGCTAATTAAGATTTTAATTCACGAATTAATTATAATTTTTTATTAATAATACAAAAATTATTTAAGAAACTAATAATTTTTAATTTATAAAATAATATCTTATTTAATAAATATAATAATTAATTATTTTTAATTTATAAATTAGTTATTATTTAATGTCATATGAACACGTAAAAATGAATTGAAGTGTTTAGGTAAGTCCGGCCTATCTATTTATCTTTCCTTCCTTAATATCAAGTAAATAATCTATTACTCTCTTTTTTGTCCAATTTTCTTACAATGCACACTTAATTACTTTCAACAAATATGAAATCTTCGTGGTTAGTATAAGGTAATTATGAACTAGTTCTTAGTTTAAATAGTAAATTAGAAATATACATCTTATTTATTATTTCCAAAATAAATAAATTAATTAACCTTTTCTCCACTCATGGTGGTGAGTGATACTTCACATCAGACAGAATGGGTTAAAAAACTCAAATTAATGTATAAAATAAAATAAGATTAACATAAACATACATATAAATAGAATAAAGGGAAGGTATTAGTAAAGCAAATTTACATATAAATATTTAGACTTTCATTAATAATTTGCTTTCTATATTGAGGTTTATCATTCACTTTATATTTTAATATACATTTTTTATTTAATTGAGTTTTAATATTTGTTAAATAGTTTATCCCTTTCATTAAATTGACCTTAACATTATTTAAAATGTATCACATGTTAAAATATAGGTGATCTTCTGTTTTAAAATATAACATGTGTCAAAATCAAAGAAATTTCACAATAGAAGATGTTACTAATTTTAGTACAACATAGGCCATCTTCTATTTCGAAATATTTAATTTGTCAAAATCAAATAGGTTTCATAATAAAATATGACACAAATTTTGGTATGTGATGGATCTAGACTTTTGCACATAACACTTTTAACATTAGTTTAACCTAATAGGCCACATTGAGTCTATTTTTTTTAAAAAAATTAATAAAGACTCAATTAAATAATTTTTTTAAAAAAATAAGTACTAAATTGAATAAAAACCAAATATGAAAACAAAAAATGGTTAATCGAATTACAGTTTTTAAGGATGCTGAAAGCATAATCATATACGAGGTTAATTTAGTTAATATCTATTCTATTATATTAAGAGATTTTTTCTTGATAAACACACTCTATTTTAGTTTTTACTCTTTTAATAATTTTTTAAACCAAAATAATTATATTACCAATTTTACTTTTTAAGTGATTTTTTTAATGTAACTGTTTTTTCGATTTCATAATTTTTTTCTAAAATTTATCTATTGCTTTAAACTAAAATAACTATTTATAATGAAAAAATTATTTATAAAAATAATTAAAAAATACTTATAATAAAATTGTAAATTATTCAAATTTACTTTTATAATTATAATAATGATAATTTCATTATTTTTTGTTATAAAAAAAATTAACACATGCTCGTGACATATGAGTTTTTCCCTAGTAGACAATAATTTCATAATTGTAAGTTCAAATACATGATTACAATCATCGTTGTAGTAAAAGTCTTATTTTTTGTTGCATGTGTTTATTAAGCAACCTATGCCTATAACGTTTATTACACAACCACTCATAATCAATTTTATCATATAATAACACAAATTAAAAATATAAAATGAATATATAAAAAGTATTACAAATGTCAAGTATAGAGGCTTTTCCCTTTAATTTTTTCATTTGTTGCCTCTATCTTTTGCATTGTTACGATGAGTAATATTAAAGTTTCCATACTATAGTTTCAAACCAAAGATTTGATTAAAAAATGAAACGAAAAAGTAGTCAACTTACCATAGAGAGTGGGTAAAAGTGGTAACTAAAACATTAAAGTCTTGTGTTTTTCTCATCCTCAGACCCTAACACCAACAATCTATCAAAATATAGGACTTTGCGAAAATAGACGATAACTTATAACGCAATCCCGAGAGCTTGATAATCCCTTAAAAGTTAAAACCCAAAAAAAATAAAAGGGAGTTACCAAAGTGTTTTAAGAAAGATGTATTTCATTTGTCCCTTTAAAGATCAAATCCTAACCAATATTAGAGAACACAATAAGAATGAAAGACATTATTATCGATTAAATTTGAAAGAGAGAAACCCCAATTTGAAATGATTAAAACCCAAGAGTGAACCAAAAAGAGTTTTGGCCAATAAAGTTTTTTTTTTTTTTAAAAAAAAATTATTATCGCTTTGTCTTAAACAATAATGTGTAGATATTGTACCTCTGACTTCAAAGGAAGAAAAACGATATTTTGTTATTTATTTTCTTGACTCAAGCCGAAGAGGGAACCAAAAAGATATAGCCAGGTAAGAGTTTAGAGTTAAAGAAAAATAGGTATCATGTTTTTAGATTGAAGAAACACAATTTTTTTTTTCTGACTCATCTTATCATTGTAGTGAAGACAAATGACGGTTGTAAAGCTCTATTTTGAGGCTATTTTTTTTTTCTTCTACGCACAAAGTATATAAAGTCTTTACTTTTCTTTACTTTGGTGGGTTTATAGCATAGGCAATAACAGAAATAAAGTGAAAGTCTAAAGTTCCTTACATTTATTAGATGTTAAGAAGACGAGTTACAATTTATAAATTTCTTAGTCTAAAGATAGTAAATATTGAAATTAAAACCAACCAACGATAAATTGTTCTAGGATAGATTTTTAAAGGTTCTTATACCATTTTGACATTAAAAAAATCTTTTCACGCCAGTTAAAAAAAGACTTTTTATGTCAGTCATTTCTGGAACAAACATAGATACAAGTGGTATAAAAAGTTTCATTTTCTACGCTGGTTAAAACCACAACCGTATAGAAAATGCTTATATCTTCTTCACATACAAGGCACCCAACCTATCCTTCAGCCTAATGATAAGTTTGATAAATCATTAGTATTCATGTTTATTAATCTCTATTATTTGTGTTTATTCATGTGTTTTATGTTCATTTCATCGTAGAAAGATGTTGGAGTGTTATGTGTTTTTTTAAGTTTGGTATATTTATTTTTTTGAGATTATTATGTAGGAAAATGGAAGATTTGGGAAGATTAGATAGTTGTCTATCAAGACCATAGTGCCCAACCAGATTGTCACCACTCACCCAACGAAAAGACTGTCTTGCTCAATGAGACAAAACAATTGGAAGTAAATCAGAAGTTATTTCTCGCCTAGTGAGATCTTAGGCTCGCTCAACAAGCATATAATTTCGAAATGTGGTTTAAGTGTCGAGAAGGAAACGAAAAAAGTGGATCTTTTGGTGTGGAAACATAGAAGAAAATCATAACTTGGTATAGGACATTCCAAGGCTAATGGACATCAAGTTCTTCTATTTGTTTGTCAAAATTCATCAAATCTGTATGTTCTAGATGTTTAGAAGTAGTTAAACTCCCATTTCATTAGCATTTGGATGTAATGACTTCATACTTTGTGTAACATTTCTAACGCAATATAATTTCTTTCATATTCAAATGCTTTATCTTGATTACTAATGTGCATGAAGAAATATCATTCTATTTGTTTATATTGAATTGTTGGAAAATGAATTGAACTTGGACATCGATAAAACACCCAAAAGCTTTGGTTCAAGGAATAGACCTAATCTGTTGGTCTTTCTAGACATATGATCTTAATGCAGATTAAATGTTAAAATGGCTAAGGAATGAGAATTTTAACATATATATTTAGAACTTGCTCCTAAAGAATTAGAGTAAGTATGCTTATTATGTGAATGTTTGAATAATATAGTGATATATTAGCTAACACCAACAAAGCTCAGGTCTCACTACCCATCACCATCCCCCTCCAATTTTTTCAAAGGGAATTTTCTTCCCATCACAAAACCACACAAAAAGAGCTTCGCGTACCACCACAACGCTTCAACCACCAAAGCAAAAATGTGACCACCACTGCAAACATGCTTCTCTATTGCAGATCCAATAAACACTCATGATGCAAATCTACAGCTCGACAGTGTTCACCAACAGCGACCAGATGTCACCATCAGCCACTATGCCCATCAACTCTCAACAGATCGCGAGCTTCACAACTCGCACGTGAAGAAGTGGTGTCAGTCGCACACCCATGCTCAACAAACTAGGCTAGTCACAAGATCACCATCGCATGCAACCCACACGACGTAGAAGAACCGATGAAGCAAACACAAATGCAGTCCAAATCAGAAACCGCGAGACCTCACCGGAAATCACAATAATAATCATGAACGACGACATTGAATGGTGTCGTGGCTGATCTGGTCTCCAACACTACAAGTTCACGCCTTTGTCCTACTGCAGTGCCCTTATCGTACCTATTGGAGTCTACACTGTGAGAGCAACGACAGGAGCGCGAACAAGAGCAATAACAACGATAAGAGCTCGACCAACAATGAAATCGAGAACTCGAGCAACAACGACGACTATGAGAGCAACATATGGAGGAGACGAATGCCACTTGATCTAGGACGCAAGGAGTGAAAAGAAGAGAGAACGCGAGGAGTGCAAGTTGGAGGAAAGAGAAGTTGTAGAGAGAAAGAAGTTTGGGTGAGGGTTGCATATGCAAGGGAAAAATTAAACATCATATTTTATGTCTTATCTTGGTCCAATCAGTATAGAAAGTCTTTGTAATTTTTTACAAAATTGTCATTAGCCACTTTCTATTTCATTTCTAGGTCTAATCGATATAAAAAGTTTTTGTAACTTATTAAAAAATTGTTACCGCACCACTTTCTATACCAATTATAGGTCAAACCGATATGAAAAATCTTTGTAATTTATTACAAAATTATCAATGAATCACTTTTTATACATGTTCTTCTGGTATAAAAAGGCTCATGGTATATACAATTCAGTCTCCACATCATTTATTATGTTTGATAGATTATAATTGTCATAATAAGTCATCATAAAAAGCGATTTTTAAACTAGTGTAAAAATAAATTTTAAGTCTAACTTAATATTTTAAAACAAACTTATGAAATGATGCTTGTATCATTTGTATATTGTAAATTCATCTTATCTCTGGTGTACATTGGAATTTTGATGGAATGGGGAGTGATGAATAATTGCATGCATGAATGAATGAGTTGAGTGAGCGAATGAGAAAACATGAAGAAAAGATTAGAAAAAGTTTTATAAGGTTTAGGTAGAGGGGGGTATAGGAAGAAGTATATATGTGTAGAGAGTTTTTTGCAAGCTTAAATGGTGATTGATTGGTGGGTGTTGGTTGATGAAAGCCAGGTTGGGAGGTGACATATAATGTGGATGTTCCTAAAATAAAATCCCATAAGTTTGAGCATAAAAGCAAGTAGATGGAAATACAGCTCATAGTTCTTGAGCACTGATATGACCCCATGTGGAGAGGACTGCCAGTTCACGGACTAACTTATTGTTTTGCAGAGTTTTTAACATAAAACTAAACCCTCCTTATAGCTGTCTCCTCGTCCCTAACGCTGCCAACAACAACTTAGATAATGACTCCTTCTTTTCTCTCTATATATGTGTGCGTGTCCTCACGCTCACTTGCATAATCATTAAACCCAACTTCTCTAAAACAACACCACCACAGTGCCAAACATGTATCATCCAACTATAACTCTCCCAGAATCATCCTCGAAAAGTATTCTTAATTATGTGCCGGGAGAAAGATCAATTTGTGGTTCTCATTTCTCGTAGGGTTGTGGACAACATAATGGTCTTCCATTATTGATAAAATATATGTGTGTGTGTGTGTGTGACATGTTATGCTGTGTTATGGTCGGTATTAGAGATTGTTACTGTCACCAATCACGATTGACAAGGGAATGATACGATGGTGATGTTTACGTATTATATATACATAACTCATAAAAACAGAATTTAATTTTGTTTTCATCGCAGCCGCTAAATGCTTTCATTGGCCTTCCTCTACAACTGAACTCTTTATATCCTTTTCTTTGCTTCCTTTCAAACCTCAACTGTTACCTTTCCTATTCGTTTTGGTTGATTTGCGGATAGTTTTTGACTTGCGGATTCAGGCACAGGAACATGGGATCATGTGGGATATGTTTGGTCCCAACATAAAAGGAAAACGGTGTGTTAGATTGCTGCACTTCATAACCCATAGTACATTCTTATTACCATAATCAAATATAATAAACAAAACTGGTAAGGAAGAACTATTTGAGAGATTCAACTCAAATTTAAATTGAAAATCATTTTCACTTTTTTAATTGCCTCTTTAAAATGTGAGATCAGCCATTGTATAATTACCCTTTTTTTTTTTCGGTTAAAGGGTAATTTAATAGACCGTACTGAAGGAATGGTTGTAAATGTTTTCAAAGAGACAGAAAAAAGAAAGGGAGTTTGGTAAATGTGGTTGAGTTACAGAAAAAGCGAAGCGAAAAATCTAACAAGGGAGAAGAAGAGAAGGAGAAGCATATTAAGGGTAGTAAGAGTGAGTATATTAATGCAAAGACAGTGAGGACACACTTGACAACACTCGTAGTGAGATGGTATATAGTATCACAAATCCCTTGTCTTTCTTCCTTCGCTTTTTCTGCCAGCAAATTAGAGTTAGCACCTGTCAGATCTCTCTCATTCACACACCCTTTTATTCAAAATAAATTTCTTTACTCTCCTTATATATTTTTGTTGCAATCAACCAACGCCTCTGTTCCAAACAACCATCATAAACCATGCCCACCCTCTTCTCTCACCCTCTTCAAATGCAATGATTCCACTGCTGCCAAAACCAACACACTAGGGAAGGCAAAGGCACGCATATATAGCACGGAGGAGAAACATTTTATGGAGTTTTCGCCTTCCCAAGAGTTGAAGAAGGAGCTTAAATGAGTGAGACAGCGAGTCTTCATGCACAAACAAGGACACCCATTTCTTCTCTGGAAGCCATGGCTCATCACCACCCGCATTATCGGTCACCCTTCGGAGACACTACCTTCACCAAACTGTTCGTGGGAGGACTAGCCTGGGAGACTCCCACCGAAGAAATGCGCAAATATTTCCAGCAGTTCGGAGACATTCTTGAAGCTGTCATAATCACTGACAAGAACACCGGAAAATCCAAAGGCTACGGTTTCGTATGTGCTCTCTTTCTCTTCTTCTCCACGCTTCACATACCTTCAATACCACCAAGTTAACGAAACTATATCTGTGTACTATGAATTCAACAACAGGTAACATTCTGCGACCAAGAATCAGCAAGAAGAGCATGTGCTGATCCAAATCCAATAATAGATGGCAGAAGAGCAAATTGTAATATTGCTTCTCTGGGGAGGACTCGACCTTCACCACCTCGAGGTTATAACTTACATCCTTTGATATATTATTAATATTATCCCTCGTAACGTATAAAACTGATACTGCTTGTCTTTTGATATGTGAACATCCAAGTACTTTTTTCCTCAGTACATGTTCATCACTTTTAATAGAAGAGAGAAAAAAAAAAAAAAAACCCATCCCGTGTGATTTGATATGACAAGGTGTGTCATTTACAGGGAGGAGTATAGTTCAAGGTGGAGGAGGAACAGTACAGAGTGTTCCGGGATCCGGACCGCCGCCGTCGCTGCCGCCAGCACCTGCTGTTCTGTATCCGCCATATGGGTGAGTTGAGTTGAGTTATCTTGATTGAGTGGAGGCATTAATAAATCATAATTTGATAGCACTCATAGTCAAAGGAACTGGTCCATGATGTTAATGGGGAAGTGCATGTAGACGCACTACATCTTACTGTCTGCATATGTTGCTCACTGCTCCTCACCAGTTATAGTAGGCATCAGTGTCAGCCTAAAAATCATATCGTAAATAAAGTACGAATGGGAAAAGGTTGCTCTGCCATCCACATCCACATAACGTGCATTATTGCTACTTCTATTTTCCATAATCTCATCTCACTTCCTTAATGCTTAATCAACTGCATTTTTTTAGCTCCTTAATCAATTGCTTTCAATATTTTTCGCCTCATCTTTCTTTAAATCTGTATGTATCAGTTTTAAATTTGAAAATGCCGTAAATTGAATAAAGCGTATGGAGGCTTTATTAGATACGTAGCATCATTGATATAGATAGTTACAGACAACTATGGTAATAGTAAAAGTGCTAGTGATAACAGCTACGGTCAGTAGATGTGTGACCCCTGACAGTGCATATACGTGTATATATGTCTCTGTGGTCCTTGAACAATTAATTTAATTTATGATCTTGTACAAGATAAATCCCACAGCTCTCGGTACTCTTGCATCTTCTCGATCATTGAGTCATTTTCGCACCAGCATGTACTCTTCAGGGCTCTAAAATACTATAAATGTAAAAGTTTAGCTTAGAGTTCAAAAGTAGGCATGGAAAATTGTATTCAAAAGTACAGAGATGCAGACTTTTTCTACTTGGTACCTTTGACTGGAAAATGCTAATATTAACTTTAGATGCTTTGCACTAAAGCAAAAGCTATTATATTGAAATACTGTGCTTCTGAAGTAAGCTATTCAATTTGACGAGTTGCATATATAGTGACAATGATTACAGTTTCATTTCTTCAAAAGAGTGTGACTCATCAGCTTAACCTGAGTTTACCGAGTTTAATTTGTCATCTATTTATGCATGTATTCAAATATATCACTTATTATACCACCTTTGTCATTCTTATTTATATCTTTACATAGTTAGGTGGTAAAGGATAATGTTAAATAGGTGTAACAATTTGTTTTGTGTGAAAGTATTACTATGCCTGAATTAAGTCACGGTAAATTTAAACTTGGGAACTGTGTACCAGGCATCAATGGTAGCACACAAACGTTAATCAATCTCTGTTTCTTGCTCTCTTTAGACACTGAACAACGAGGGACCCACGACAATATACGACGTATACTGATGTTACCCGAAAAACATTACATAATTCACAACTGCATGCTATTTTGAATGATTACTTTATTCTCAAAGAAAAATGCAGTAACGCATGCAATTTACATTATTTTGCCACTGATTAAACTCCTTTGGACTTTACTCTCTCTCAGCTACGCAGCCTACACTCCTGATTATGGATACCACCACCAAGTAAGTGTCTTTCTCTGTTATGTAGATTTTAACGATGATATCTGGATTTAGCAAGTATTAGTGGAGAACAGTTGGATAATGGTATAAGTTAATGAATAATGATTGTACGAAAACAGGCGACGTTGTACAACCCACAGATTCAGCAACCACAATACTATCAACAAGTCTATGGAGCATCATCTTCAACAATGAGCACCCCGTATTACTATGGCTACTCTTTGCAAGCACCAAGAAACACATTCTCTTCACCCCAGGCAAATCGCCTATCACCTGGACCATCTTATCTGTACTATCCTACACCCATGGAAGTCTCATTCTCTGCATATCGCCCACTACAATCACCAATCACCCAAAACTTTCCTTCTCCAACTGGTACCTTTAACTCATCCCTTACACTCTTTACTTAGTTTAATTTAATTACTTTTCATCATTCAATTATTCTTTCTTTCAAAAACATATTTCATTCACACGTATACCACAGAGATGGTGCGCGAGTGAGAGAGACAGATGTGTGCATTATGATGCGTTTACTGACACACTATATATTATGATTTGGCTGCAATACATGGGCATGGGGTCCACATGGGCAACCACAGAGCCATGTGAATGAGCTGTCTCGGTTGCGCCATGAATCAATAGGTCAATGTGGAAAGTCATGACAGAGTTAGAGAGGGTCATCGTGTAAAGTAACAGTGGATACATGTGATAGAATGGGGTGGTTAATTCTTTTTATATATATTACTAGTTATATCTTTAAGTCACTCAAATCTTCTACCATTCATGTGTTGCCTTGCCCCCACATGCATGTTAGATAATATAAAGTTTTATTTTACAGAACAGAAAAACAGTTTTTCCATTTCACTAAATTTTCACATTCCTAGCCAACAAAAGCTACATGTGTATGGAAGATCCTGTGAAATGTTTCTTTACTATGAAACACAAACATGTTTGCAAGAGTGAATTTCGTCAGAGACTAGCCGTGGTCTTACTTTGTTTGCTTTTCTTTAAAGAGTCTTATCTGGTTTTCTGTTCTTTCTTTGCCCATGTGCGCAAGATATTATATAGTAATAACAAAATAATTGTCGAAAATGACATTGCTAGCTACCATTTATAAATGTACCTGCTTATGATCTCTATATTTGAGCATAACTTCAATTATTGTTTATTAATTATGTGGTTGATCTTGATCAGATTCACAGAGTCAGCAGCGTATCTCCTCTGAAACAGCAGCCACTTCAGAAAGTTCAAATACCCAAGGGAAGAACTGATAAATATATATATATATATACGCCTACTAAGTTTCAACTGTTTAAACTTCAAGTTAATTTTCATCACATTAATTCTTCATCTTTTTCCCCATTATATCATAATTTTTTTAGTCCACAAGCTTTTGCTTTAGGAAATAATGGCTTAGCTGATTACCGGTGTTCTCCACACCTGTGGCAATTTCGAAAGATGGACTAAACAACTTCTTCATTCATCTAATCTTCATTCTCTTCTCCTTTCCTTTAAGGATTTTCACTATATACATACTAAAAATTATATCCTCACACACATGTAGGACGTACTAATCAAAAGTGTGAGAAGTGGAATTAATGAATGAATCTTTGCTACTATCAAAAGTGTGAGAAATCTACTACTAAGATTAACTACTCTTCTACTCATGTTCTGCAACATGTGTCTAAAATGAAACAAAAAGGGGATCCATAACTCACGTCGCTAGGGGAGGATGAAAAATCAAGTAATTCTCAAATAAAACTTCTTTGTACTGTTCTTCACTCGCTTTGATATCGCACGTTGGTGTGAATTTCCAAGCTCAATACCCATAAGTTAGTACATATTGGATGAGAAATCAAACACGAACTTTAATTGCTTGTTGGGACGTGAGTTTCTCGATTGATTTTTACAGTATGTATAAATAAGGGAAATGTCAATTTAATTATTTGCTTATTTTCCAACTTCTAGACCACATTGTAATGGTTTCTTACAACTGTCTTTCATTGAATTCACATAACTTTTAGTTACAAATGATAAAAAATATGTTTTATTTATTTATTTATGACATCTTTTTATCAACTTCTTTAACATAATTAGTCAATTCTTCAAAGTAGAAAAGAATAAACTTGTAATTTTATTTAAAATGTAATTACTAACAAAAATGTTAATAATAAAGCAAATAGCAAAATTAAAAAAAAAATATTACTTTTCTCTATTTTCTTACCCTCTATAACCAACCAAAGAATACATAGTTGGAGGCGCAGTAGAGGATACTGATACTGAACCTATCCATGAAAGTTCCTTTCATTCCTCTGCAATATTCCTGTCCATGGTCACTTCCAATTCCTTCACCTCCACTTTCCTAAACCCCAGAATCTAATATTTACGAATCTATCAGAAAACACCACTGCGTGAGAATGATGATATTCGAGTATTTAGATATTTTATTTTCTCTGTTTTTCTGTATGCATCATCTATCACATCTTTCTTTCCTCATTTTTCCACGTACATTTCGACAAACGTACACCTAAGTGTATGTACCCTTTTTAAGTTCAATTATTGATCTTTAGTACCTTGAATGAAGTTAGAGATTAGCATGGCAATAAAATTAAAAAATTGGAGAAATCGACGAGATTTATGATGGAGATCCACATCAACTATAAGATGTTTTCAGAGAAAGTCTCTGAAAACAGAAACTCACAATTATGCTTCCAAACTTCACGTAATACTGACTTCAGTTAATTGTTGTCAGGCCATTTCCCACACTCCATCTTCCTTCCGAAGGTTCGACCCAATTGTGTTCAAGTCCTCATTCGCGACATGATTCAAGAGAAAGGGACCACTTAGGAGTAAAAATGGACGAAAGAACCTCCAAAACATCATACTCTAAAACTTCAAATGTGTTCAAAATGATTGCAGAAGCATGCTTAGCTCTCCCACACTCTGCACCATAATGTCATGTGGGTTCTAAAGAAACTGCGGAAATCTCCATTTGTTATGTAACTCATGTCTGCAAGCAGAGGAGAGTAATGGATTGAGTGCATGTCTGTACTGACGTTATATAAAACAAATATTCACATGTGTAAGCTCCTACTTTAAGAAATCGGTTCTGTGTTTAAAATTTTACTACAGTTTCAATTTTGGAAAAGTTTCCCAAATCAACTAATTTTCAAAATAAAAATTTAAATATCAACCATTTCAGTTCAAATTTATTTGAATCAAAATCGACATCAACATATATCAAGTACATATCCTGAATGAACAGAAATTAATATATAGCATAGTACCTTTGATCAAATTGACCATAATGAAGGAAACACATGAGCCCACAAGCGTTTATAGTCCAAAAAATGACATCATGGGATGCTGGTTCCCTGACAGCAATTAAGGTGAAGTTCATGTCATCGTCAGAAACTATGAAAGTTACAGGAACTAAATGGATCAAAAAGCATGTTCTTTTAAGGGAATCGCACGGTGTATCCTCTGTGGCCTCCACATCAGACTCTGGTAGACCATCAGGGATCGTTTCAAAGCGAAAGGAAGGGAAGAGTTTGAGGTAATCTAGATCCCAGGATCGAGAAGGCGTTTACTACGGTTTTACTGTGTTAACGAAAGTTCTGTGAAAACCACTGAAATGGTGAAGTTTTGCTAGTTTCAGCAATGGAGTTATGCTTGTGTGGCCTTTATGCAATACAAACTGCATGAGATTCCTGAACTTTATTACTCAAATAATTCATTTTATGTTCATAGGCTTCTTAAAAATTTTCTTTGTGTTAGTTTTGCACCTTTCTAGCATATAAGAAATAAGAATTGAACTGGGTATGCTTTCTGTTCTCTCCTGCATGTAGTAGCTTCAAAAAACAACATTGAACTATTATTTAAAATATTAAATTAGAAAATTAAACATTGAGTACTGAAATTGCTGAAGAGAAGGAGAAAAAAAAAAGTAAAATATAGTTTTAAAAAGTGTAGTCTTAGGTGTTTACAATATTAGTTAATATCGTGTCTAAATTTATTTTCTCATTACGACATTTGGTTGCTTTTTGTTATTCATGCAACGCAAGGCATTCTTCGTCATCATTTTTGTCACGTCCTCAATAAGTAACAAACAAAATTAGTATTTTAAATTCATACAAAGCATGTATTATTCTTGTATACTATTTCTTAAATAAAGTTTATTTTGTTCTTACATTTATCAATCATGCTCATCTTAAGAGTGCTTCTTGGCAACGTTACTTTATTTAATGACTTGTGCATATCAAATTTAAATGATAAAGGTATTGAATTATAAGATTTTTAGAAGATTAACATGATTTTAGTTATTGAACTTTAAAGTGAAATAAAATTTATTTATGTCTGAAATTTTAATAAATTTTGGTCTCAAAATATTAAAAAAATTATTTAAACTCGATTACATTAATTTTTTATATGTTAAACATGTTTTTGAGTTGACATTGAAACAATAACATATCAAACAATGTAAATAACTAAAGTGCAATCATCTAACGTGTTTGATAAATAAAAAATAAAAATAATATAATAAATTAAAAAAACTATTTTCATTTTTAAAATCTGAAAACCAAAATATAATAAATTTTTAAAAAAAAAATAATTTCAATTTTGTTTAAAGTTCAAAAACTAAACATATATTTAACAATGAATCTTATATCAACTCAAATTATATTTCAACCAAAAAGAATAAGAACACAAAACAGCTAAGATTTGCACATGTTAAATTATATTGTCATCCTTGCTTTATTTTTTGAAATGGTCAAGTTTTTGTTCAACGTACGAATTGGTCAATAAGTTCCTTAAATATATTGATAGTATTTTTTTTATATTTTAAATATTTTATCGTGAAATATAATTTTATTTTGTATTATAAGGTGAGTTCTTAATGGAAATAAAAAAAAAACGTAACTTCTCATGTTGATATTTAGATTTGTTAGTTTACTAATTACTGCTTTATAATATCAGTGTTTTTTTTCTTATAATTACCTTTTCGTTAAACATCATCTTTCTTTATATCTTGATTTTGAATGATTAATTTTCTTAGGTTCTCGTTAATTAATTCAACATTTTTTTTCTAAAATTAGGGTAAAATCAAGATGCGTGCGTGTGTCAACGTCCTTAAAATCGTTGTAATCAGTAACAAACAAAATACATATAAAATGAGCATAAACAACTCTATATCATCTTATAAGGTTTTTAAATAGGAAAAAGTACCTATATAGCGCGGGAAAAAACATTGGCATGAACTCATAAAAACTTCTCATCAACTAACAAATCCTATTATCTTGGGCAGAAAATATTTAAAATATATATATATATATATATATATTTATATATATATATATATATATATATTTATATATATATATATATATATATATCAAGAGAAAATAAGAGTGGAAAATTTATTTAAATTTTGATTGGTTGATTCAATTTTTAGAATAAAGAAAGGGAAACAGAGGGAATTAAATTCAATCATGTGGTTTTTTACCTTAATTTTTAAAAATTGGAAGTAGAGATTTAAAACATTTTAATTATAATGATTAAAATATCCTTAATAAATCCTTAAACGTGGATTTATTTTTGTCCTAGAATAGAAATCACCTGTAATACTAAATAAAATGAAATTCAGTAAAAAAATTTAAACCTAATGCGAAGCAATTATTATACACACTAAATACATAAAATAAAATAGGCTTAAATATCTTTTTATCCTCATTTTCGTAGTGTTTGTTGCGGATGGTCCTCATTTTGAATGAATGTTTAAAATGGTCCTTATTTTTACCGAATGTTTAAAATGGTCCTCATTTTCGCAATTCGTGTTTTATCTGGTCTTTTTCTGTAACGTCGTTTAAATCATTAACGGAGGATTGTACAGGTGGCAGGGTTTGTATTAGAGTGTGTTACGTGTACTGTATAGGTGTGGTAATTAGATATTTGGGGATAAATAAGTGGAGTTAGGGTTTTGGTAAGGAATGTTTGAGCAGTTGGTGAGTTTTGGGCAGTTGGCAATCTTCTTCCTCCTGCAATCCCATTATATAGGTATGTTACGGTCTCAATCTTCTTCCTTTACCTCTAGTTGTAATCGTTGGAGGCAACCATGTTGTATCACTTCGTGCACCGTTAGTGGTTCAACGAGAAATGGATTAACCGCGATTTGTAGCTGCGGAGAGATGACAACTTTGAGGATGACAAGAACTCCAAAAAATATTGGTAGAAAATTTTGGGTACAATCTGTTTTTTTATTTTTATGTTAATAATAAATTGGTTTTGATTTTTGGTTTATTGATTTATAGAGTGGTGGTTCCAATAATGTGGGCAGCAACTTTTTCAAATGGTGGTGTTGAGGAAAAGGATGTCATCATCATAACACAAATGAGGCATATTAATTTAGTAATAGGGTTCACTTACTTTGTTGTTATTGTATGATAGGTTATATATATATTTCACATATATGGGTTATATTCATCATAGGCATGGTTATGGATATTGAGAGATTGTGGTTCTATATGGTTATATGACATTAGTCTTACACATATAAGACCTTAGACACCACTTTTACACCAAAACCTTAAGTCATTTCCCTTCAGTGACCCCTTTTTTGGTTATGGTTATGCGGTCAGTCACATTGGTGACCCCTTTTTGTTATGGTTATGGTTATGCGGTCAGTCACTCCGAACCATCGGCTCTGATACCACTGTTGGGTTATGTTTCATATGGTTATATGACATTAGTCTTACACATATAAGACCTTAGACACCACTTTTACACCAAAACCTTAAGGCAATGTTGTTATGGGTCTTTATTCTTATATAGTGTTCAACTTTGTCTTTTCTATCCAATGTGGAACTTTGACTCACACTTGGACTATTCCCAACATTGTATTATTCGTACTGTTATTGTGTGTAATCTTTTAAAGTCCAATATGTTTTGTACTATTGTTAGATGAAGAAACGAATTATTTTGATTATGTTAATATTAGTCCCAACATGTTCAAAATGACATCTTAATCTGAGCATTGAAGTAAGTGATATTAATCTAAGCTTGGGAAAAAATTAAATTGATGTAAGTCTGGAAGAAGTGAAATTGAACGAAGTTTAAGAAAAGTCAAAATACAGTACATCAATAATGAATTCTACATCAGAAATTCTAAAAAATAACTAAGACGGTTGTAGCTGCTATCATGGCCTCCTCCTAATCTATAATTTCATCATAAACTATTGAGATGGTTCCTCTGCAATTTCATCCTAATCTGTAATTTCATCCTAAGCAGCAACTGCAATCCAATGATGAAATGACAAGTATTAACTGTTTCCTCTGCAAATCTGAGCTCAAGAAAGACGAAGATGAAGAAATTTTCCTAATTGCAAAATTTCCCCTAAATTGAAGAATTAACGTTAATTATCCATATGTACAGTACACGTAACACACCCTAGTACAAACCGTGCCATCTGTACAATACTCCGTTAATAATTTAAACGGCGTTAGAGAAAATGACCAAATAAAACACGAATTGCGAAAATGAGGACCATTTTAAACATTCGATAAAAAACGAGGATCATTTTAAACATTCTGTCAAGATAACGACCATCCGCAACAAATACTACGAAAATGAGGATAAAAAAAGTATTTAAACCTATAAAATAAATAGTGTAGGAATATATCAGCAAATTATATTTTTATTCTTTAGTTGTAGGCCCACAGTATTTTTTTTTTCGTGTTTTCTTTCTTCATTCATTAACGAAAAAAAAAACTTAATTATGCATAATACATAAAGGTTAAGAAAATGACGTTACTAAAAAAAACCGCAGTAATTTTAAAAATCTTACCACGTTTTTTAAATATTTTATATGAGTGTCGAAGTATAAGTTCCCATTTTGAGAGAACCAAAGTGTATCCTCAAACAATCAGGGTACTATTCACTTTTTCAACTAAGAATCAGAACTTTTACTTTATCAATAATTTTAAAAAATTTCACTATATTTTTAAAATTTTTTACGATATGTTGTGATAATTTATCTTTGTATTTATTGTAAAGTATTAAAATTTATAATTATTTTAAAAATAGGTTAAATCATTTCATTAAATTTATTTATTTTATATAATTTTTAAATCGGTCCATTATGTGTTATAATTTGATTTTTATTTTAGAAATTCTTTTTAAATTTTTTTAAATTAATATCGTACAAACAATATTAATCAATTTCTTTTTCTTTATTTTATTTTTAATTTTTTTAAAAAATAACAAATTGTTTTGTTTTAAGTTGTCATTGTCCACATAGCAATGATGTTATAATATGGCAGTGACAATTATTGTCATACCATATATCATTATCTCAGTTTAATTTTGTATGTATTTTTATTTTGTCTTAATTCAATCTTTTTTTTTTTAAGTAATTTCACATTTATCCAAATTAAAAATAAATATATTTTTTAAAAGTAATATCATACAAATATTTTTATTAATATTGACGTTTCTATTTAATATTTTTAATAAAATTAAATTTATTTTTATTGATATTTTACATCAAATTTTATTTAAAATTGTTCTCAAATTTTAATTTATTTCTTTTAAATTGTTTTAAATTATTTTAAAATTTTACATTTGAATTTATAAAATTATTATTTTTAAAGCAATTCAAACATGTGTATAAAAAATATTAAATTTTATGCATTTTAAAAATATACAATTATTTAAAACAATCGAAAAAGTTGATAAACTTATTTATTTTATAAAATGCAATTGATGAACAAGTTTAACTTACTTTCTAGTTGAAATTAATTATGATTTTTTTATTAATAAGCTTAAAATAATTTTAAATAAAATTTAATGTAAAATATAAATTTAAATAAACTTGATTTTAATCTTGACAAATATATTAATTAAAAATAAAAAAATTAATAAAAAATATTGCATAACATTTAAAAAATATATATAATTTGGTTTAAATTTGGAGAAAATTTAATTTAAAGTAAAAAAATAAACTAAATTAAGATAAAATAAAAATAAATAGACTGAATCGGAATGAATGGCACTGTACATGACAAATACTATTGTTATTACATCACAGTGTCACTGTTACATGATACAGAGTCCGATAGATACGTGACAAAATTTTATTTTCTTTAAAGTTGAAAGAAATGTTAAATAAACAAATTCAAAATTAAATAAGATAAGAAAAAATCATGAATGCATCATTAATATTGCTAGTATTAAATTTGCTGATTGCATCAAATTTCATCATTAATATTGCTAGTATTAAATTTGCTGATTGCATCAAATTTCTTAAAATTAAAATGAATAAAAAATAATACAGTTTAAAATTTTCCTAAAATAGAGCCAAATGAAATAATTTAACTTATAAAGTATTAAACTTTATGAGATATGAAAAATTAAGGAAGAGGAGTGTTGATGCAATAATTTCGGCGAGGAAGAAGATGCTGTTGTTGTAGTGGCGTGGAAATATGCTTACAAGTTCTTTGTCTAACACTCTTGGGCCCAGATCCCAGTAAGCCCAAATCAAGAGTGCTATCTGACACGTGGCAGATGCAATGATCTAAGAAATTTAAAAAGGTAAACTTTATTTTTTTATCTCTCTGACACGAATGTCAATGTCATTTGACACGCGAAAGAAGAGAGAGAATGAAATTGAAGAAAATAATATTTTCAGTTTTTTTTAAGTATTTTGTGCTGCGTGTGAACTGTGAGAAAAGAAATAAAGGGAAAATAATAGCTTTAATCTTTGAAAGTCGCATAAAGTTCTATAATTGCATTTTATTATTAAGGATTAATTTGGTACTAGTAAATTAGGAATTATTATGCCATTAAGTCACACCACTAAAAACTATTTCAAAATTTTCACACTGAATTTAATTACTTGAATAAGTAATATTGGTTTTGATGAGACCTAAGTTGGGAACACATGGGTACAGTTAACACACCGAACTTGTTTGGTCAAGGTAACACTTCCCCTTTATCTACCACCCCCAAATCAAAAACTCCCATAAATTCCACCAAACATTCAAAGGAAGAACACCACCATTCAACACTATTTCATTAATATCTTAGGTTTCATCTACCACCACACAGCTATTACTTTTCTCGATCACGGACATAGAATCCAATATACATGTAACTAAGTCAAACCACCCAGGTTTTGAAACCTTCATCGTGCATGCTTGTGGGACAAATTATTAATTTGAAGAAAATAATGTTGGGTTAGATTCGTGTGGGACCTTATTATATTCCTCCAATACTGAACTTTGTGTCTGAAAAAATTGGATCAGGCCAAGTTTTGTCGAAAGTCGAATGCATCACCACAACCATTTAGAACATTGTAAGAGGACATCAAACAAATATTTATTTCCTATATTATATTAAAAGTAACACGCCTCGTGAACAATGAAACTTTAGCGTTAATCTTTAAAATTATATAACAGTTCTATTCTCGTGAGTTAGATTATCCATTTCTTAGGTTAAATGTATCTAACTTGATAAGGGAAAAGTTAACTTAATAAATAATTTGTTATGCATTTCTATCACGTGCACTCTAACTGTTAGTATGTGTGGCTTACAATTTATTTCTTTGTAACAAATATTCTTAAATTTAATTTGGTTTGTAAATAGATATCATATTAATGACATGTTATAGAAAATGTGTAATGAAACGAGACATTCATGTATTTAAATTAAATCAAAATCATTTTAAGTAAACCAATTTTTGAATACAATATATCAATAATAGAAAAAGACGTGGCGTGAATCATGACTACAGAAAAATAAAGTACAAAATTTATATTCAATCAAATGTAAGTTGTGTTTTTAATGTGTCTTCCTTAATATATATATATATATATATATATATATATATATATATATATATATATATATATATGTTGAAACATGACTTTTTTAATATAAAATGTAAAATTTTAAACTTATATATGCATATATATTTTTTTAGAAAATAGCACGTCAATTGTATATGGCGGCACACAGTTTAATATAGTTGTTAGCCTTAACCAATATACAAGGAACTGACATGTGGCACTCTCTCACGGCGTTAACCTTGACTTAACGAAAATGACAAACATGAGACGCATCAATAAAAAAGGAGACTATCTTGAAACTTTTAAGAATTTGGGTACCATTTTGAGATTTTGACTCTAAAATAGATATCAAATAATAATTAAAAAAAAAAACGATTTTGGGATAAAGCTGGTTCAAGTCACGTGAGTCATAACATAATTAACATTGACGGTTTTACCTGCATTATACTGCCAATATCACTATAATTGTAGTACATGGATTTGAAATTTAGTTAATTTTATAATTCAAAATAGATCATCGGAAAATATCATATAGTTTTATTACATTAAATTAATCACTATAACTATAAACTGTCTTAAAATTAAATGGGTCCTCAAAATAATACCATTTATAATTATATTCTTGATTTTATAGTTTTTAAATAAATTTTGATGACTTAACCGTCACAGATTTTTTTTTATTTCAAAGATTTATACATTAACTTTAAGAATTTAAGAGCAAACACTTTAAAAAAAATATTTAAAACAATTATATTACGTATAGATTAATTTATTTATTATTTGAAGTAAATGTTTTATCTCAATAGACGAAAAAAAAAAGAAAAAGAAAATACTCAAGAGAAGTCAGATCATGAAATGGAAAATATAATACAAGCTAAATTAAAAATATTTGTTTTTAACAATGAGATCTTTATTTACGATATAAGAATTGAATATCCTTGGTTATTTTTCACAAGGGATACTCTTCTGTTTACAATTTAAAATAAAAAAAAAATATATTTTTAATTGTTTCGGCGGATAAAAATATAAAAATATAAAGATATAATTCTTGATTTAATTTCCTAATTTTTTGAGTTAATTCAATTTAGTTCTTATCTTTAGAAGGTTTAATTTGGTCTCCGAATTTTTTGAAGGTTCAATTTGATATCCTTATTTATTAAAATGGATCAATTTAGTATCTCTCATTATATTTCAGTTAACTGGTTTACATACTGGTAAACTGTCAGTGTGCAATAGAAACCTGAGTGAAGTTATTAATTAGGTTGGTTTGTTTGTTAGGTGTAGTTAACATCATTTCAATCTCTTTGTTGATGTTTTCTTGATCAAGTGTATTCAGTATGGTACTAAGATTAATTATTTTATTTGTTGCACATTGACAGTTTATCATTATACAAACCTCGTGAACTGAAAAATAACGGTAAGTACTAAATTGATCCATTTTAAAAAATAAGGATACAAAATTAAACCATCCAAACACTTGATGATCAAATTGAACAAATTCAAAAAAATTAGGAACCAAATCAATAATTATATAAAATATAAAATTATAACAAATAAAAAAGAATAAGTAAAAGGTTCATAAACATGTGATTTGATTAATTTGATATAAGAGAAAATATTTAAATAGGATATAAAAGGGTAAGGTACTTTTTCTCAATTTGTTCCATTTATATATTCATCTATTATGCCCAATACTAAGTTTAATCTATTCGTACCAAACACAAAATAAATATTCTAATATTTGTTTTTAATGCTAGAGATAACAATTTTAGTTGGAATATAATTACACGACTTTCTTTCATGTACAAGTGTCATCCATTAACTATTAAAACCATAAAAAAAATGATATTTAGAAGGAATGTAAATTTTTTAAGATCCAAAATTTTTTCTGACACATCTAAGGTCCAAAAGTAAAAATAAGTGTTAAAAACAAAAAAAGGACTAGAGTGTGGAAGCTCAATCATGAGTGAAAAGGCGCAGAGGGCAAGATTCTCCTATAGTTTATTGCAGTTCATGAATGTAACACTAAAGTATATTTTAATTTTCTACAGCTATTTATGAAAGGTATCATTAAGTAGACACTATAAAATAAATGAAAACAAAAATAGAGAGTGACTTTGACCTTACCCATCTCGAAACAAAATAATTTTCTACATGCATAAACAATAACCTATATGAATTAATGGTATTTAAGCAGTGCTGAAAATGTGAAAAAACCATAAAATTTTTACTTTTATATATAAAATAATTATTTTTATAATTATGTATTTATATGTTTTATATATACGAATGTTAGAATGAAGGTGTTAATTTAATCGTTAAATCACGTGCTTCCTCGGATGCCTGTCGCTAGAGGCATTCATAAGCTGCTATTGGGTGAGTGCCAGTTGGATCCATACCCGTTTCCCCATAAAACTCATCCACTCTGTCACCTCAACGTCTCTCTCATAATTCCACCTTTTCTTTTCCCATTCTACCCTCTCCCATTCCAACTAACCCTTCTTCGCCCTTATCCATTCTCAGGGTTAAACCTGAGAATTCCAACCCCTTCAAATAATCTAACTGGCCCAAGCTGTATCGCTTTTGTCACCTACCCACAAACCCTTCTTTCTTTTTCAATCCTATCCAACCGCTTCCCACTGCCTTCATTCTCACGCCTCCCACGCTACACATTCTGCTCCCGCGCGTGCACCACACCTCACACCCACTCAACTCGGATTATCTCAGGGTCCCTCACTTTACTTACTCACCAAGCCCTGCCTCGTAAATGCCAGATGGGCTAACCACTCTTTAATCTCTCCTCTCTCTTCCTTTCTCTGCAAGTTCCACCCCCCTCGCCACAAACACAGTTAAAACACACCTCATTCAAAAATATATGCCCGTTACTGCCACCTATATATACCTCTCTCCCCTTACCCTCCTTCCACATCACGAAATTACAAACCTTTCAAAAATGTCCACTTTCCTCTCTCTTCACTGCTTCCTCCCACTCTTCTTCCTCATATCCGTCTTTCACCTTTCCTCGGCGGCGAGGAACCTCAACGGCCAGGTTCAGGACCACTCTCAGCTGCTCCATTACCACAATGGCCCTTTGCTTTACGGCAAAATCACCGTCAACCTCATATGGTATGGCCACTTCAAACCCTCTCAAAAAGCCATAATAGCCGATTTCGTTACCTCGCTCTCGTCACCACTTACTTCAAACAACCAGCCATCTGTTAGCACGTGGTGGAAAACCACCGAGAAGTACTACCACCTGAGTCCCAGGAAAGTCGCTTCTCTCTCCTTATCTCTTGGCGATCAGATTCTCGACGAAAGTTACTCGCTGGGGAAGTCTCTGACCACCAAGCACCTTGTCGAGCTCGCTTCCAAAGGGGGGCAGAAGAACGCTATCAACGTTGTTCTCACATCTGCTGACGTGGCGGTTGAGGGTTTCTGTATGAGCCGATGTGGCACTCACGGGTCTGCCGCTTCCGCGGGTCACGTGAACGGTGGCAAGAACTATAAGTTCGCTTATATATGGGTCGGAAACTCCGAAACCCAATGCCCGGGTCAATGCGCCTGGCCCTTCCACCAGCCCATTTATGGACCCCAGAGTCCACCTTTGATTGCCCCCAACAACGATGTGGGAGTTGACGGTATGGTCATCAACTTCGCTAGCCTCTTGGCCGGAACCGCCACCAACCCTTTCGGAAATGGGTACTTCCAGGGTCCGGCGGGGGCTCCTCTTGAAGCTGCCTCTGCGTGTCCTGGGGTTTACGGGAAGGGGGCTTACCCTGGCTATGCCGGGGACTTGCTGGTTGATTCTACCACCGGTGCCAGCTACAATGTGAATGGTGCTAATGCGAGGAAGTATCTTGTTCCTGCTCTGTATGATCCTTCCACATCTTCTTGTTCAACGCCGGTGTGAGGATTTTGATGATGATCCATTACGAGACTAGAAACACGGATTAGGGAGGTTGTACAAATCTTCAAATAAACAAACTTGTAGGACTATTTCATTTATTTGTTTATATCTTCTGGATATGTACGCGGACTATGTAGTAGAAAAGCAAATGTTCTTCCATTTGCTTCTTTTAATGTTATAATTAAAAATATTGCGCTGGACATAAATCTTTCTGCTTGCGGTTTCTAGCGTTTCTGGTGTTAAAGTAAAATCATTTGCAGAAACTGTATTTATTTGAAGACATGAAAGGCCTTAATTAGGGGAATGTTACTGTAAATTGTGTGAATATTTTACTGATACTTAAGACAAATATTTACCTATGGTACCTAATGGTTTAGCTTGAAGGGCGCTAAAGAACAGAGCTAATGTGTTTCTTTGGTAAAGAAAAATGCAGGGTTTAGAGAAACTAGACTAGCCATTAAAGGGAAAGTTGAGTGGTTCTGAATAAGACGCTTCACCCAGTGGAGGGAAAAGGCTGCAAATTTAAATCTTAATGCAGCTTTCAGATTTTAGATTGTAATTGAAAATGGTAGGTGTAGGAGCCACACAAACAGTGACACCATAATTAATTCAAGTCTTGACCACCACCCCAATTTTGGTTTATCATTCTTACATAGACTCAATGTCCATTCTGCATATACTTGGCAAACTTAAATGATAACAGCTTAAAAGGTTGAGCATAAACTTTTAACTGACAATGTTCAAGGTAGTTTTTTTAAATTGAAGCATTACTAGAATAAGTAGATAAATGAAAAAGAGCATGTTAGATATGATCTTTTTTAAAATTTCTAGACACAAGTATATTTTTGAACGATCAATGATAGTGTAAATATATTTGCAGCATAGACTTTTTCCAGTAGTAGTACTCTATTGATATTGAAAAACACAAATTGTGTTTTCTAGTTTTTTGATTAAGAGAAACGACTAAAAAGAAGTGAGATCCATCAGATAATTATGATTTACAATGTTTCTCAATGAACTTTTTCTGGCGGTACATCTAGTGTCATTAGCACTTTCATATATGTTTTGTATAGATAAAATATTGCATTGGAAAGTTTAAAGAAACGATGCAATGTGATAGGAAAATTGTAATTAAAAGTAAAAGTAGTTTTTTAAAATGAAATTTTATTTTATTATTAAAAGCTCAAATTATAAAGAAAAAAAATTAGTTAATCCAGATTTATTTATAAATTCTCTAAATATTTTTTTTTCATCTACATTATGTCTAAAATTTAAATAATCTATTCGTTTCTTAAAAAAAATCGAAATACAAATGTTCTATTATAAAAAAGTACGTTTATGTTCTATCAATATTTTATTTTGAGTATGTTCATTTTTTTTAGTCAATTTTTAATAGTTTTGTATGTTTTCTAAAATGGTCTTTACATATGATTCTAATAACTCAAAAAAATTCCTGATTAATTAGGATTGTAAAAGTGTGTTTAGATCATTCACATGAGTTTAAGTATTCAAATAAAACATTTTGTGAGATTTAGAGTCTTTGTAATTTTGTGAGTAGAAACTGAAATTTCAGGTAAGCGAAACTTGTTATTTAATTTAATTTGATTGTTTTATTCTATCTATTGATCGATTTGATGATGTTAGGATATATGTGATGAGATAGCATGAGAAATATTGTTTGTTGTGTTGTTTTGAATATGTGTTGATGTTGTGATTAAATGATTATATGTAAGGATGTCAACAAAATTTTGTATCGGTGGATAATCAGATATAAAATTTGCAGATGGTATTGTAAATGAATATCTGCGTGTAACAGGTACAACTATTTTTTATACCTGCATGCTAACATGGTGGGTACGAGTATCATAGTATCCATACCTATTGACCTGTACCTGTTATACTCTAATTTGAATTAAAAAAATTAAAAAAATAAGATTAAAACATTAACACCTTGATTTTGAATGTGTTATATTTTTATCAATTAATTTTTAAAAAATCTTAATTTCTTTACAAACTGTCATTCAACACTATTCAAAAGAGTTATTTGTACTTTATTTGAAATTTATGAAATTTATGTATTGTATTTTATTTGAATTTATAATTAAAATATATTGTTACATATTAATTTTTTTCTTTTGTAATAATATCTGCAGGTATTCGTGGATATTAAAAAATATACGGGTATCTGTATAACAGATACATGCACGGTCCACGGATATGAGTACAGATATGAGATAAATATTTATCAGTAAATCTGCTCCGTTAACATCCCTAATTATACAATATTGAAAAACAAATAAAAGGTAAGTAATTTGTATTAATTGGTCTATAATGACATATTTTAGAACTAAATTACAACCTATTACAACTTGAAAACGGGATAAAAATACATGCAATGAATCAAACTTATATATCCATCATGTTTTCTAAAATTATGAACAATGAAAAATTGAGATTTCAGAGAGTTCAAAATAATCTATATGTTGGACAAATGTAGTGAAAATCACTCTTAGAAGTTTGGGACACCAGTATTATTGAGTGAAAATATTTTAAAAAATTCAAGAGAACTTATTGAGTGAAAATATTTTAAAAAAATTTGAAGAGAACTTAAAGTGACTGGTTTTGTAAGCAAAGTTATGAGATCTTAGCTCCAATACAAGGTGTTGGATGAGTTAATTATCCTGTCGGACGAAAACAAAATTTGTGAAAATTTAGAGAGCTCAAGAAAAATAAATTGTTAAGTGACCCACGACTTCTGTACAAAGTGTACTAAGCGATTAAGAATGTGATGATGAGCTTCTAGAACTTTCGACCTATATTGAGCTTGAGTTTTCAATATATATTTTTAATAAACAAACAAAGTAAAAGAAGTTATAAACTAAATAAAATAACTTAGTAAATATAACCTTTATTTCTTTTAGAATTATCTTTCACTGAGTTACTTGCATGATGAATCCATCATGTAGATTTTACTGAGAAAAATAGTTAAATTTTTTAAAAGATATATTAATGTTCAAATTTATTATTACAATTGTATAAACTATTACAGATTTGAGTTCTTAAAAAATATTGTAAGATTCATATTTATGCTTCGTTCATGATCTAGTTCTTATTTGTAATAATCATCTTTTCAATATATATTTTTTACAGTACACATAATTAAAAATTACACCTTTATTAACATGAATGAGAAATAAAAAAAAATCAATATGATCATTTTACTGGGTTTCTTTTATACAAAAATGACATAAAAAATTAAATGTAAAATGTTGTGCATCCTGATGGATTATACTGTCACATTCACTTAGCAGTAAAATACTTACTGGACATAATGTGTTTTATTTTCTTTTACATAAAAAAAAAAAATGACCTCTTTATTAATGTCACAACGATATTTTTAAGTAAATAAAAACTGTTTTACAATTTTTGTTTACATAAATCCCAGGAGTACTGGTAACCATGGTACTCAATGTAGACAGATATCTGAGTCTTTCTAGTAATAGATAAACCTGGTCCATATCACTAACAAGAAACAAAATGTTATTTTTCAGAAGAATAAAAAAAAGAAAATTATGCTGTGGTTATAAAAATATGGTGATGAAAATAATTGAACACAATGAATGAGAAGTATTGTCCAATTCCAGAAATAATGTATGTGGACATAGCAAAATGTGATTTGCATGGTTACAGCAAAGCAATTACTGAACCCTACAAAGGAACCAATTATGTTTGATGGGATGATTGCCCCACATCCAGCTTTCTGCGAAAATATCTCATCTAACGCAGAAATTAAGAATGTTCTGAAACATGCTTTCTTTGTTCAAGTAGGTCCTGTTCTTTCTTTTGCCGCATCACATACATGCTGTCTTTTTTCGGTCATTTCCTTAACTTTGTTTTTTCTTTTTGGATAGAAGTTTTTCCCCCTATTGTTGTATTTTCCTCCCCTATAGTTGTTCCGGTTATTCATAGACAATCATTCATCATAATGCAGAAAAGTGACTATGATGAGTGTTACCAAATTACCTGCAAGAAGTGAGAAATAATTTATATTGAAAAAATACCAAGTGCTCCTGAAGTTTTCAAAATATAACCACTTAAATTATTATTCACAGTTTGTATGTTCTGGTCGTAATTCTCTTGTCTTCTTCGAATAGGACATATTTATAGACTATATTTGTTTATATTTTCTCTGTACAGTGCAGTACAGATAAAAAATATGTTTTATAAACTGAATAATCTTATTATAAATGATAAAAAAAAAATTCCTTGAATTATCTTCTTCATTTACCGGTTCTTTTCCTTCAGGAGACTCGTCGCTTTTTATGGGTACAGATTTCCCTTTCCACCAGCCCATTTACGGCCCACATAGCTCTTCTTTGATTGCACTAAACAACCACATGGGCCTCCATGTGGTCAACCCTTAGGATGGCTACTTCAAAGAGTTCAAAAGAGCATCTCTGATTTCTGCTGGAACATCTTGGTGGATCCCATAACTAGTGCTACGAATAATAATATTATTTTGTTTAATTATTATTTATTACTTCAATTTTTTCATAATTATATTTTGAATCTAGACTTCAATTTAGTCCTATATAAAAAAATTCAAAATTTAGATGTTTGAATTCGTTTGTTCCCAAATTTTAACTGATTTAAGAAATACATGAGGCCTGTTAAAAAATAAGAGACCAATTTTAAAAATAATAATTTTAGATGGATGAATAAAAAAATATTTTTACAAAATAACATTGTCTTTTGTCATGTTTATTAAATTTAACTTAATCTTATAAAATTATTATATAAATTGATATTTATATTCATTTATATCATTTAAATTAAGCTTATCTATATAGCACTTCCGATACACTCTTTCCCTTTGAGACATATATTTTAAACATATGACTTGACATTAATAAATAATTTAATAATTGATAACAGATGAACAATAAATTCAACCGATATATGATAGACTTTAAAACTCTGATACTATATTAAATAATAAATTTTAACTCTATAATCTAAATGTCCTAATATTGTTACAAAAGAGTGTTAATGTTCTATATTTGAAATAAATAAAAAAAAAACTAATGATTTCATTCCTCGCATTCTCCAAATAAAAGCCGACTTAACATTTTAAAAGAGTTTTTCTTCAACAAATTAGAACTAACACACAAAAAAAAAAACATTTTTTTTGGTTTTGGGCCTCTTGTGAACCTGACATTAAGCTTTATTGAAGGAGACTTACTTTTTACACCCACAAAATTCTTTTGTCACCTCTCATTTCCTTTTGTAATGAATTCTCTGTTTCGGAACCGAGTTTTTAGAATGTATTAATTCCAAAATAAATACAAAGTGGGTCCAGGCTTTTAATGTTTCTGAACTGTAAAATCAAACTTAACAAAAATAAAATGCACTTGAAATATATAAGAATGAATATATTTATGTTTTAAGGTAGAATACTCTTTTCTAACAGTTAAAACACAAAAACAATAGAAGAATAAAATTTAAATAAAGATATATTTTATAATATATTTTTTAAACCAAATGTTTTGCATTAGAAAATTTTTGATTAAATTCTATTGAAGTATTAAACACAGTAAAAACACACCGAATATTACTAGATAGTACAAGTTAGATGGGAATAATCGTCATATATTTTTTTCAAAATTAAAACGTGTTATAATTTGACTGTCATTCCTCCATATCTCAGTGTTATTGCATGTGGTTTCATTAACTAATATTTCTTAAATTCAGTTCTTTTCTTCCACCAGATTAATACTTGCCAATTTATTTGTATCTTTGGCTCCAAGTCATGAAAAAAATATGGTGTGGAAATAAGAAACTGTTGAGTAATAAATAGGGTGTGAAAAATATTGACTGCAAAAGTTGTGGAGTGATGAAATGAATTTTGGTGTGATTTTTGAAACCCCTCCAAAGGGTTTAAGTGGCGCATTTAAGATAGTACACCTGTAATCTAAGTTTGTAAGAATTGGTAACCCTCATAGAAACTTGTTGGTTTTGAAATTCAACAACTTGTCCTCTAGTCAACTTCAATCTTCACCACTCGCCCGTGCCATTTTCACATGCCCACAGTATATACCCTCTTTTTTAAAGACATTCTTCTCTCACACACAACACCAGTTCCAGTCAACCTACTCAGTTACTACCGACTCGTGTCGGTGTAACCCTTTTCCCAACCCCGCTTCTAACTCTAATAACTCGTGAGTGAGTTCTCTTCTGTTCTCTTCTGTTCCTTCTCTCTCTACATTTACTCACTCTCCTAATAATCTCTTTCATCAATAGGTTTCACCAAATGAAAATATTTAATGTTTTTTATTTGGGAGTATTAAATACTACGAGTAATTTTATTTGACATTAAAAAGGTGGTACCGTGGGGATGACGATGTCATTAAATATCTGTCATGTTTTCTTGCCAAAATTGACCTTTTAATAACAATTTAATGTTTTTTTTCTTCTTTTCTTGATGTTTTAAAATCTTCTGGGCTAAGACAAAATTGACAGTTTGAGTATTGCAGTAACAAAACATTCATTGGTATTTATCTTGCTTCTTGTGTGTGTGTTCTCTTTTATTTAGCCTCCAGCTATACGCAAATACAATACTCTAGTCCTTTTTGGTTGAAAGGACTCACTCTATCTATCATCCATTGGTTTGCTATTTCTTCATCTCAACCAGTACTTTCACTCTCTACTCTCTACACACTTCACACACACATTACACATGTACCTTTGTTTTCTATTCTACTGTGGCTTTACTCTTGTTCTTGTTGCAGCTGGTGGTTGCATTGAATCGGAGGGTAGGTGGGAAGACGTGTCTTGTTGTGTAGCTTTCCCTTTCCTCTCTTTTTCCCGGCGCATGTGGCGGATTAGACGCTCACTGCTTCCATAATTCAGCTTCTCCAAGGAACACGGTCTCCTCATCTAAGATTTCCTCTGGTAACTCTAAATCTCATACCTTTTTGTTGCATGTGACTCTTTTTTATTTTTGTTTCTCTCTCTCTCTTTCTTTCTTTCTTTCTCTCTTTCTCACCTACCCTTTTGTTTATTCACTCACAGAACTAAGAATCCTCCCCTCACTTTCCCAGACAAAAGAAAGAAAACCAATCTCTGGATTCTTTGTTTACTCAAGATTTGGTACCTTAAAAACTAAATTTCTTGTTTTTTTCTTTTCTCTCCTTCCTTCCTCTCTTTCTTCTGGGTTTTCTTTGCAAAAGCCTGGAGGGCTGGCCGACTCTTTGTTTGTGGCTTGGACTGTGTGATTTTGGGCATTCTCCCAAGCTTGTGGAGGCTTTGTTGCGGAAAAGCTAAAAAATGTACTTCAATTTCAGTTCTGTTAAGGGAAATGTTCTCGCATTTTTTATTTTATTTTTTCTGGTGTGGAAAATTTCTGACATGTTATGTATTCCCAAGTTCTTCTTGTGGGAGAGTCTGTGAGATGAACTTGTAAAGTTGAGATCTTTTCAATTATCTTCAATCAGGGAAGTTTGATTTCTTGCTATCGAAATTCCCTTTGTCTTCCGGTTTTCGATCTCTCTAACCCTTTCCGAAAGATGCTTCCTTTTACCTGTTATTCAGAGAATATTTGAAATTAAACTATTCATTCACATGCTTGTGACAGATATTTTGGTGTATGTGCGAGTCACTGAATCTGGTTATTCTATTTTTTTTTTTTTTGGCCTTTTCTGTGGAGAGTTCCATTTTTTTGTTAATACTTTTTTCATTGATATATACATCTTTGTATTTGATGCTTGAGCCTGAACAATAAACCACAAAATTTTGAAATTTTGTTGTTTTATAGATTGGATGGAAGAAGCGTGTGAATTTCGAAGTTGGGCAGAATTGATTCCTGATGCCCTAGGGGTAATCTTCACAAATCTTTCTCTTCAGGACAGGGTAACGGTGATCCCCAGAGTGTGTAAATCATGGGCCAATGCAGTAACTGGACCCTACTGCTGGCAAGAGATAGACATTAAGGATTGGAGCAGCAGATGCCAGCCCGACCAACTCGATCGGCTACTTGAGATGCTCATCAGAAGAAGTTGTGGATCCCTCCGCAAACTCAGTGTTTCTGGTCTCCAAACTGAAAGCATCTTCACTTTCATTGCTGAAAAGTAAGCAATTTTAATTAATTACATACACTTTAAACTTTAGTGTAAATCATGTGGATGCATAGTTTTCTAATCACTGTGCTAATTGCTGACAACTTTGGCATTAGAATATAAATTTGGCACAATTCATGTCCTAATGCTGCTACTGCTAGTTCACATTACATAGTTACCAATGTTTCTTACTCAAAATCCTTGTACTCTTTTGCAAGTGCCTGTTCCCTCCAGACTTTGCGGCTGCCAAGGAGCAGTATGAGTGATGCCATTGTGGAACAGATTGCTGGGAGGCTTTCTATGATTTCGTTCTTGGATGTGAGCTACTGCATTAAAATCGGCCCCTATGCACTTGAGATGATTGGCAAGAACTGCAAACTGCTAGAAGGGTTGTGTCGAAACATGCATCCTTTGGATACTGCAGGCAAGCCCTATCAAGATGATGAAGCATATGCAATTTCCTCCACAATGCCTAAGCTCAAACATCTTGAAATGGCGTATCATCTTATCAGCACTTCGGGTGTCCTCCAAATACTTGCGAACTGCCCAAAGCTTGAATTTTTGGATCAAAGGGGGTGTTGGGGTGTGACATTGGACAACATGTTCTTGAAGCAGAAATTCCCAAAGCTGAAGGTTTTGGGGCCTTTTGTTCTCGACACTTACGAGAGTGATGGGTGGGATGATTTCTCAGATGTGTCAGATGCTTCTGAGTACTTGGCTTGGGACTTCGTGGCTGGTGGCATGGGTGAATACTATGTCGATGATAGTGACAGTTATGATGGAATGTGGGATGATGAAGGGAGGCTAGATGAGCTTCAGTTCGGGTTTTATGAAGGGATAGAAGATGCAGGAATGTATTGGCCTCCATCTCCATAAGCTAGTTGCTTTACTTGTGATCAAGTGTATGTTTTTTCTACTCTTGTAACTAATGCTTCCTTCTACTTTACTTTTATGTGGTGTCCTATGAATCATGTGTTTTTCCTTCAGAATTGAAGTAAGTTTGGCTTGCTCTGCCTAGCATATGCATAACTGAGTGATGTTGTTATTGACCTACCTTAGATTTCTTGTTTAAGTAGGCAAAGGAAAGGGAAGAAAAAACTCCCTGTTTCCCATGTTAGAGCTCTACATGTAATTGGAACTTCTGGTTTAACCATATTGTACCTTCTTGAACATGTCTGTTTGATGAGGTTGCTCAATTGGATTTTCAATCTTTGTTCTTCTGCACTGCTAAAACATTATCCCATATAATACCTGGTTAAACTAACTAGTTTGATGGATTTTTTTCAATGTTATAATGAAGTTAAAAATATATCTAAAATATCCTAAAGTGGATAAGTTTTTGGGTTTGATTTGAGAAACACTTCTGAGATGCCGTGCTATAGTTGTACTTCGATTAATTATGTAATTTCCAACCTTTTTCGAAAACGACCCTCGAATATTTTTTTTATATTTTTTTGGTGATTTCTGTTTCCACTTCATGGAACTAATAAAGCTTGGAAAAGATGACTTTTTTTCCGTGGTCTTGTATTGTTGCTTCTGTCTGAGTCAACATTACTAAGCTGGTGCTGTCATCAAATTCATGCATTCACGTGTTCATCAAATCGGAGTCATTAAATCAGGTCAGCTAACAAATATGAACGTGTTGACGTGAAAACAGGAACTGATAGCTTTTGTTCAGATGTGAATAATTATGTTCCTTGTTCGTTTCTAAACATGTTAGATTCGCATGTGTTTGGTTCTCACGTTTACCAGACGATTAAATGAATGGAAAAAATACAGAACCTGTTTCTTTTTTCCTAAACTGATGCAGATGATACAGAACCAAATAGGCACCAAAGATAATATATCTTCATAATGCGTATTTTTTTAGGAGGGGTTGTGCCAGATGCTGGTTATTTGAAAATTTGTGAGATTAAACTACGTGTAATTATAGTTCTGAGCATTACTCGTTTGTTGAAAAAACATAGCAAAAATAGAGTCGGTGTGTTCAAACACATGTTTCTCTCTGCAAAATAAACTAGTTTTGTATTTCGGCCAACTTAAGATAAACAGATAATGAGCCGAGTACAACATTTATCAGAAATAATTATAATAAAAGATTTAAAATATAGTAAAATGATAACAGAATTTTTTGTGAACCTATGTGTGTGTGTATTGTTTCAGAGAATTACTATGTATTAAAATAAAAATTCATTCTCTTGGATTATGAAAATAAAATAGAAGAGAATCGAGATTCGTGTACACCAAAATATAAGAGAAACATGCTGAAAGGTACTTCCATTGCAGAAGGAGTTGCCGTGACTGTTTGCTTTGTTACCTTTTTTTTAACCTTCAAAATTCAAATGATAGAGGATAGCATTGCAGTGAAAAAGATGATTTTTTACTGGGTTTGGTAAACTGAAACAACATGTGTATCAGTTGCCGTACTTTATTCTCTGGGCCCATAGAATAGAATTCATTACACTGTACAATACACAATTACATATACTCGTATATATGCTTATCATTTTTCTTACAAAGAACAAACAACTAGTTGAGAATACTATATCAAACAAGAAGAAACTTACAATATTTATTTATTATGATAGAGGGTTGATGCTATTTTTTAAATCAGGTTTTAAGTTTCTGATGTAAAAAATAGCACGTTAGTTTTTCTGTGGCAGAAAAATGATAAACTTACCAGAAAGCTTTCTTAACCGTGTGTGATTACTGAGTGAATCAAATTAGTATAAGTGTTGTAAAGCAAATGATTGGTAAGAGTTTAAAAAGGTTTATGGTGAAGCGTTTGTTATGTTCTGATTTCTGGCGGCAATCGAGTAGAAAAAAGAGGGACAATGAATATCTGTATGATTCATGTGCACTTTGTGAAGATTCCGGGAATGTCCCTGGTGGATCTTTGTTCATACTTCATATTATTAATTTGGTGTTACATTGTTTAGTATTATTTGTTTACCATCCATCCACATAACTAAAGTGGTTTAATTAATTAAGTTGTATGCTAGAGAGTAGCTCGTAGTCACATGATTACATGTGATAATGTTTTTGGATCTTGCAGAGCATTGTGATTTCAATTTAGCCTTTGAAACTTGTGTCCGACCATTATTTTGGAGAGTTCAGATAATGCCATTAAAGTTGGTGCAGCACGTGGTTAAGAAGATGAGAATGAATTAATTAATTAATTAGGGTTTAATAAAAATGATTTGGGATTGAGAAGGAAGAGGTTTTGTTTGTGGTGATTGTCCAATTGTGAAGGCAGTGTTGGAGGACCACAAAATGCAGAGTCCTGAGTTTCACATATCTGGTGCCTGTTGCTTCATCACAGATTAGATCCTCTGGAATATACAACTTTTCCTTTCAGTGTGAGGTTCTGCATTGTGCTCATCATCAAATAACCAGTGGTCCCAATTCACATTTACTCAACTATCTTTTTTCTACTTAAAATCGCATAATAATACTCCATTTTACAATTTCTATACATATCATTCAATGTCTCTCTTTTACTGACGTCTATAGAGATTTTATTTACATAGATAAAAATAGTTATTTTTTACTCTATCACTTAGAAGTAATAATGCGTACTTACATATATGTGCAAGTTATATATCATGGTTTAAGAAATTTACAATAAGTTGAATTCAAAATATCTAAGACTATGAGTTTATGGAAAAGATTATTCGAATGTGAGATTTTGTTTTTCTTCCTTGTTTTTTCTTCTGGATTTTTTTTCAAACTATCCTTCTTTTCCTTCAGCCACGTGTTTCCTTCTCTTCGCCATTCTTCTGCTTCCTATTGCCATCATGGAAATAAAAAATGAGGGAGAAACAAAATCACATCCAAATCAATTTAAATTGAAAAGGGCCCCCACAAATTCAAGTACACCAATGTCTTTATAATGGGTTTATGGGCTCCCTTTTATCGGGAGGAATAATCATATATATAACATTTATCTTCCTTAGTTATCGGGAGAGATGGTAAAGGAAAAAATTAGGCATGTTAAAGTGAGTCAATCCAACTCACACAGGTTGGCTCATCACGAACCGGGTTGAAAATGAGTGAATCAAATCCGACTCACTTTTTGGTGAGCCAGAAATTTTGTAATCCGGCTCAACCCACAACGGGTTGGTGGGTTAAGTGGGTTGGCTCACCAATCCACCTAACAAATTTATTTATTTATTTATTTTAGTATTCAAATATTTAAATAAATTTTTAAGTAACCCATGAGATGACAATCATAGTAAAATCAATAACCAATGTTTTGATTATGCTCACCACCAATATATGAAGAATTATTTCCAAGAAAGTATCTATTAGTCTAAGAAAACATGGCTAATATTACAAATTTTCTGTCATATTATTCAACAAAATATAAATAAAAAAACTATACATTTTTTCCATGCTAATTTAGAAAAAAAATTGTTTGTAAGACGGTTACTTGAGTAATTTACTATTATAGTTAAGTTTTAAAGTATCAGCATATATATAACTTGACAATCAAATTAATTAAATATTCAAACTATTCAAATATAATTAAGCAACATTCTAGCATTTAAAAATATGAGATTGTGAACAAATATAATAGGAGTAGTAAATAATTATTAAAAATAAAATTAAAAGAAAATTTAAAAAAATTTAAAAAAAATGTAAAAAAAATTGGTGGGTTAAGTGTGCCAACCCACCTTCAACCCGGCTCGAACCCATGGTGAGCCGGGTTGGCTCACGGATTGAAACCCATTTTGACATCTCTAGAAAAAATTATTGTCAAAATTTAATCGACATATATGATATTCCAATACCTCAATGTTAGTAGTAACATGTCGGATCGGGTACAGATAGTGTTTTTCTGTGATCTGATCTGAAAAAAAAAATTACTCATTATCATCCCATTATTCATATGAGTATTCGTTTAAAAATACCCAAAAATAATTTAAAACTCGTAGGTATTTGTGGATACTCGCAACTATTTAGAAAGATATTATATAAATTTTTGAAATTAAATTTTAATAAAAATATAAAAAGATGTAAAATAAAATATAAATTAAATTAAATTTAAGTTTAAATTAAATTTAATCTAATAAAATATAAATTAAAATTTATTTCAATTAAATAAAATTTAATAAAATATATTTTTTATTTTAATTTATTGCGGGTAACGGGTATTCGCAGGTACAGATAAATCCGACCCGATCCGTTTATAAACGGATATTAAAATACCCGCTATCTGCTACTCATGGGTACCAACTATTTAACGCAAATTTTATCTGCGGAAACTTGCGAACACCAATATTTTTTCATCCCTAATAGTTAGGTTACATATCTTTGTCCGATATTTTAGGATACTTTATATATATTTACAATGGTTAAATATGTTTTTGGTCACTTAAGTTTCATTAAATTTTGGAATTAGTCCCTCTTCAAAATTTTATACCAATTTACTCCTTCATCTTTAAAATGCGTGAATTTAGTCTTTCTTACCAAATTTTGTTAAGTTTATTTGACATTTTAAACGTATTTTACGATAATATTTGAGTTAACCTTGAAGCGAAAATATGTCAAGCGATATAAACAATTCAAATATTATCATGAAATGCGCTTGAAGCGTCAGATAAACTTAACAAAATTTTGTTAAAATGACTAAATTCACACGTTTTTAAAGATGAAAGACTAAATTGGTAAAAATATTTGAAGAATGGCTAGTTCCAAATTTCACTTAAACTTAAGGGACCAAAAACATATTTATTCCTATCTACAATGAGATATCTAATCTACAAACCAATATTTTTTTTTTTGGCAACATTTAATACATATGAATTTAATTTTGATTCATACAATGATAGCCATATATTTATCATGATTTTAAAAATTATTGTACACTTTTCGACATGTATATATCATATCTTCTATTATATTATTTTCAAAATGAACGTATCGTCGTATCAAATGTGTCATATCCAATACACGTGTCATATTTGTGTAGTGGAAATACATGACTTTTTATGTATGTGTATATTTTATTATAAAAAAATAAAATTAATAATTTTTATTGCTGTTGAAATAAAATTTTTATTAAATTTATGAAAAAATAGATTTTTAAAAATAGATTATATAAAATATATGTAAAATTTAAAAGATAAAATAATTTATTTAATAAAATTAAAATTTGTAGTAAAATATATATACTAAAAAACAATACTAAAAATAATATTCTTTATATATAGATATAAATAGCATATTAAACAAAAGAAAAAAAAGGAAAATTATTGTGATTTTTACATTATTACTACATGACAGATTTTGAAATTGCATATCGGAATTCATTTATCATCATAACATTTTTGGCTGGTTATCGGATGAAAGATTCATAAATGATGAATCTCTTTACATATACCAGACGTTCAAGACACCATGTAAAAAATACTTCCACGTTTAAGTTAGTGCTCAATTTCAAATAGTCTAATTTTATTTTATCTACATTCTTTGTTTATAATATCTTTGGTGAACTTTTAACTTTTGTCCAATGATATCATAACCTTACTTTTGAGGCAATTTATGGATTACATCCTTAAACTTGTTGTTTTATAGGTTTTTGGATAAATTATTTGTGAGAAATGTGTATTTTCTTGTAATTAATTCACATAAGCTGGATTTCATGATTGATGAAAAAATGAAATTTCAACACCGTGTAGTTTTATCAAGTGTTTTGTGGATGACGATATATATGAGACAACATACAATAACATAGAATAAGCTTGAATATTTACTTGCCTCAAAATTAGAAGCCAATGAAAAGAGACTAAGACGATTCATGGTCAAATATGTAAAGTGCATCACTTCTCTAAAATATATGTAAAGTATCTAACCTAACTTGACATTTTCAAAGTTACTTTACAACAAGGTTGAATACTTTTTTTTTCCAACTCTTAAAAATGTTTATATAATCTTTAAGAATTTTGAAATAGAAAAATGAGTAAATTCAAATAAGATTTGGTTTTTAGGTTAATTATTGAGATGGGTAATGTTAAATAATCATATTGATTTCTAACAATAATTTGTCATCATATATGTTCAAGGTGATTATCATGGAGTGGGAACTAATTTTGAAGTATAAATTCTCAATATTGATTTCTCCAACTACCAATATCCTTATTTGCTCACACCATTAATTCCCTTGGTTCCAATTTAAACCCAATTGTTACTTCTAGATTTTTCCTATTCTAGTCACTTCAATTTCAATTTGGAGAGGAAAATTTTGGTTTTCAAAAGGTTCAAGTTCAAATTTCTTTGAAAATTTTAGGGTTTGGTTCCTGGTGTTTCAAATTGAATCTTTAGAAATCTTGAACCTTATTATTATTATTATTATTATTATTATTATTATTATTATTATTATTATTTTGGATGTCGATATTTCTTTTTTGAAGTACTGGGAGTTTTGAATTTTTTATTTTTGGGGTTTGAATCTGAAGTGAAAAGAGTTTTAAAATTCAAAATACATTTCCTTTTATTTTTCCCTGTGACTTCACTCGTATATGTATGTGAACAATAAACTATTGAAATTAAAGTATTAAGATTAAAACATAATCATTAAAATATTCACTAAACAAAAATCAAATTCAAAAAACATTTTACTAATATTTTAATCTCAAAATTCGTATTTTTTTTCTTTAAGTTTGATATGATGACCGAATTAATTATTTTCATGTTCCAAAATAAATTAGTTGTCTTACAATAATTTTTTTTCCGTATATATGTAAGGTCTAAAGAGATGGTTTTTAAACTATAGAAATCGAATGAATTATTTATCCTGAGGTATAAATATTACCCATAAAAAAAAACGATGAGAATGAAATTGTAGATGCAGAGCAAAATTGTTTTTAACATGGGTTAAGTATGTTTTTAGTCCCTGAGTTTTGACCAAAAATTAGAATTCGTCAACGATCAAAACTTTGATAAATTTTGATATCTAAATTTTAAAAATAAATGAATATAATCATTTTAACCCAATTTTGTTAACTTTTTTTTAGGTTTCAAATGCATTTCTCAGTAAATATTGAGTCGAGAATGTGTCAAACGGCATAAACAACTCCAATATTAACATGAAACACATCCGACATGTTGAAAAAGGTTAACGTAATTGGGTTAGAAGGACTATATTCATTCATTTTTAAAATTTAGAATCAAAATTTATCAAAATTTTGACCAAAAACGAATTCCAAATTTTGACCAAAGTTTAGAGATTAAAAACATACTTAACCCTTAATTCATCAATATTACTGGGGATGGAATACAGGTACAAACACCATAAGGGTTTTCATGATACACAATATGGGCTTTTAATATAGGGCCTGCGTCTTTTCAAATAAATGGGTTATAGCAATTTGGAAAAGTGCAGTTTCTTCCTGCACCTCTTTAAGTATTTTTTTCTGCACACATAAAAAAAATCATTTTCTTTTTCCGGATTGTACATTCTAAAATTCATTTGATTTCTAAATTGTGTAATACAAAATCTAATTTAACTTTTAAACTATATAATCTAAAATTTATTAAAAATATATGATTTTCAAGTTATATTATTCAAAAGTTATTTTTAACTTTCGAATTGTACTGTTCTAAAAGAGTAAAACAAAAAATTTCATCTACGTAGGAGTACAGAAAGAAATATATGGAGATGTAGGAAGAAATGGTGCTTTGGGCTACCGGAGATACACTAGTCCAACTACTAGGACCCATTGATATCCCCACCCTAAATTCACAACTAATTTTTTTATGAAATATTAATTTACCAAAATACAATGAGAAAATATATTTCCCTACATATTTAATTTTCGCGTAATGCACATAAGACTACGCTTTTGTTGTAGTGTGAATAGGATCTTTAAGAAGAGAGAGAGGTAGGGACAAGGTAAGTTATTTTCACAGGTCGGAGGTTCAAATAGCACAGGATGGAAGTATCAAGAGAAATCATTTTTCCTTTATTAGAAGACAATTGCATCTGGTTCATTTCTTTCTGCACCCCCTAAGTTTTCTTCCTACACACCCTTAATTTTAAGTGAGAGTTTTGTCGATGTTCTTGCTGCTCAGCAGAGTCTTGAGAAAAGAAATAAGTTGATAAAGATATTAGTTAAGGAATAATTAATATGGATTAATTATTATTAATTTTATATTAAAAGTTGAAATAATTAAATATAGTAATTAAAATAGTATAAATATATATAATAAATTTTATAAAGATAAAAGAAATCTTTTAAATTTTTAAAGTTTTTATTAAAAACAAAAAAAAAAATTCAATAAAGTCTCAAATTTATACTTTAACTTTTTCTTTTTAAATTTTTAGATGTTTAATATTATTTTTTTATTAATTTAAATTTATTTTATACATTTTTTAGATATTTAAGATATTTTTTGTTAATTTAAATTTTTTTATGTTTAATTATGTATAATTTTTAATAATATTAAAATATATTTATTTTATTATTCAATTATTATTTATTTATATTTATAAATATTAAATAAAATAAAATAATAATTATAAATAATAATTATGAATATTTTATCTTTTAAATAAAATAAATTATATTAATACGAAGATTTTATTTAATATCATATTTATTTATATAATATATCGATTTCAATGTATATTAATTATGTATCCTTAACAAAACCCATAAACTAATATAAAAATTTTGGTTACGTACTACCTTTTCGGCCGACACTGATCGATGATCTAATTAAAAGTGAGAGTTTTGATTATTTATAAATGCAATCTCATTATGCTGTTGGTATTTTCAATATATTATACCCATTGTTTAAAAGCAATAATAATTTTCCCCATTAAGTTCCTTCTTTTAGAATTCCCTGTATATAAATTTTAGGTATGAATACATTTGGTACCCAAACTTTTTTGAAAAGTTAAATGTGATACCCGAACTTTAAGAATGTTCAATTTGGTACCCCAATTTTCTAAAGAGGTTCAATTTGGTCCTCTCCGTTAAGTTGAAGTTAACACCGTGTCCGTACAGGACATGTGTCAAGCCATGAAATTTTATTTTTTTTTAATTTTTTTTTTCAAAAAATTTAAAAAAACTGCCACGTGTCAGTTTATCATCGTGCCACGTGGCAGCTTACAAGCATGACACGTGGCAGTGTAATAGTTGTTTTTAATTTAGTACCCCAATTTAAATTTTTGGTTCAATTTAGTACCCAATTTTTTAAAATCATTCAATTTCATCATCTTCCATTTGAGACCAAATTAGTAAATAAGCTTAATTACAACCTATATATACATGTTACAATAATTTTTTCTAATATATATACATCAAATCATTTCACCTAAATACTTAAATTATTTTATTTTTTTCATTTTAACCTTTGTAATTTTTTATACATGAAATTTTTTACACTTGTAAAAAATAAAATAATTTGAATATTT
>Ga0214544_1000911_pt1 | contig 58294 bp, 21 predicted proteins | sample CNSS3metaG_FD_160074 | JGI IMG/M metagenome (GOLD analysis project Ga0214544, IMG submission 160074) | Root nodule microbial communities from cowpea collected in UCLA plant growth center, Los Angeles, California, USA - CNSS3 | ecosystem: Host-associated > Plants > Roots > Nodule | place: USA... | reverse complement strand
CTGCTGCAGTGCGAAATTAATATCTCCTAACTCAGACCTCGTATCAAAGATCCGACCGGTCAGAATGAAGAGCAATGAGTTCCGAACCTGCTGTAAAAATTTCAGCCCGATCCAACGGTGAACGAATCCGCAACGCCGAACAGCTTTATGAAAAACGTGAACAAAATTTTTCCTTTACCTCTCCCTCTATGTGTTAGGGCTTTCAGTGTATTCTGACTCTATTGTTCTGCCTCTCTCTTTATTTTATAGCCTCCTCTCCACTAGGTTAAGTGAGACATGAGCTTCTCAAATTTTGGGTCTTTTCTCCACATAGGAAGGGAGCCCAATACCCAACAATATCAAATAAGTATATTACTAAAATGAATGAATGGATTAATTTGAAAATGAGATTGGCAAAAAATAAAACAATAGATAAATATGTTCAAAAACAAATAAATAGAGAAATTATATAAAATCTTTAAAACATGATCATTTGATGGATATTGATAGATTTGATTTATTTTCAAAATAAAATATCTTAAGAGAAATTATAAATTTGAAAAATGATAAACTAATTAACATTCTTAATTATATATAAAATAAGAGTCTTTTTCAAAGTCATATATAGCTTATAGAATAATAATGTTAACGATATCACTGTCAGTTTTTTCAGAATTTCTTAAAACTAAAAATAATAAAAACTTATTTAAAATTAATAATGTCTCAAAAAATATTAGATAGATTAACCTTATTATCTATTAAAAAATATTAAGTGAAATTAATTATAACAATTTAATAAATTATTTTGCATAAAAATAAATAAATTTTAAATAAAAAGTCTATTTTTTAAATTTGTTTTAGCTATTTCAACCTTTTAAATCCCCTTAACAAACTAATTGATTGAAACTTTGACTCTGGTTATGACGTGAAGACAATTATTTTATACGATTTCATATTGTCTTTCTATTCTATATTTTTTAATATTTATATCGCATACTATTTTGTCTTCCGAATTATTGTATAATCCAAATAATTTGAAACAATTTTAAATTTCAAATTATATAATTCAAAATGTAAAATTACATTTTAAATTGAACATACTAGAAATTAATATTAACTTCTTTATTATATAATCTAAAATACTATTATCTAGTTTAAGATTCATGGTTCATAATCAATCACCTATCACTTCCAAAAATGCACAATCCAAAGGACTTTTAAGTTGCATAATTCAAAAATATCTCAATTACACAATCTAAAAAGAATTTTAAACCAATAAAACCAAAAAATTCAAAATCAAACGTAAATTTCTTACCCACCTTCAAGTTTCAATACCTTCACTTTAACTTAATCTTACCAAAATCTACTCAATCCTTCAAATGAACAACGAGCTCAAATCAATATCACAACTGTGCAACAGAACAAAACAAGAATACAACACCACATGGCATACAAATTCTCCTTTGTTGTCATTTAATGCAATAGGGGTAAAATTGACATTTTAAAATTTATACGGGTGCATAAGAAAAACATTGGGAGCAAAAAGAAATCCCAGAAACTAAAATACATTATAAGCCCAACCAATAACCAATCGGGCCAAAATAAAAAATGAAAAGAAAGTGTGTCATTTTTCACAACGTTAAATTATGTGAGTTTAAATATAGTTTATTTAAAAATTTTCTTTTTTTATAAAATGTGTCTCATTGACCTTCTTGGAATTTGATTTTAACCTGTTATATCATATTTTTAATAAATAAAACATATTTTATTTTCTGATTTATCTATAAAATACCTTAAAAATACCTTAAACTTCAATGTATTGGAAATTCATTTGATATACTTCAATATATTGAAAATTAATATGATATGATATACACGCACTGTATATTGTTCCTTCCTTATTCTCAACATAAAGGTTCCTTATTATTTTTTCACGCCATGCATTTCGTAATAAACTTCATAATATTCTATGGTTGGAGTTATTGGCATCTTTTTAGGTTACTTTACTACTATACTTAGCATTTTTAATGGTGATTTATTCTAACAAAGGTTCAGAATACATTATTACTTTAAAATTTTTATATGGGACTTAAACATCTTTTTAATCATCATTGTTGATTTTAGTGATTTTTTATTCAAAATTCATTAGTGACCTAATTAGTAAACATTTAGTACGAATAACATAATTAAAAAAATGTGAATATAAACCCTTATCACCTTCACTTTGTTATTAACTAGAAGTTAACTAAATTATATAATTAACACAAGTAAGCCTCTAACATAATTGTAGAAAAAAATAACCTGACAAAAAAATCTAGCGACCACACGTTATTGAAATCTGTGATGAACCTAATTGTTTATGAAGATATAAACATTAAACAATAACATTAACTTTTGAAGATGCATGCATCTTCATCTTCATCTCTTATTTCTTAATCTAAATTTATTTTATAATCTTCTATTATCTAAACATTTCACTTTGCGTTCAACTTCAAACTTTTCTCCTTATATTGTGTTATAAAAAATTGTGAAGCTTCATAAAAAAATGCAAAGACATGTAATAATGTCAAAGACACCATTACATCACACAAGCCATAATTCGATTAAATTCAAATATTAAAATATCTTTGTTTCTATACATTTAAAAGAATTTGTGTTGACACTCATACCAATTGAGGACTATTTTATCTGTGTTACGCTTGCGTCACCAACTAATCTTATCTTTTTGGCAAACATAAATTAATATTATGTACAACTTGAGTTTAGGTTATCAAGAATTTCGCTTATTAAATTTTGAATATACAAATCGAAAAGTGAACAAAATTTTACTAATTCATCGTACAGAAATATAATGCATTGATATAATAAACAAATATTAAGCTTACTCACAATAAACACATAAAAATATTTAAAACAAAAAGAAAGTTATTATTAAGTAAAAAGAGTTTAAATAAGATTTATATTACGAATTTAAGTACGAGTCTAAGTTTTACATCAAACAAAAATTATAAATTTAAATAATTTTGAGTTAGAGTAATATTAATTTTTGGGTTAAATATGTTTTTGTCCCTCAAGTTTCAGTGAAATTTGGAATTAGTTTCTCTTCAAAACTTTTGATCAATTTAGTCATTCATCTTTAAAAATGCGTGAATTTAGTCTTTTTAACCAAACTTTGTTAAGTTTAGCTGACATTTCAAGCGCATCTCATGATAGTATTTGAATTGTTTATACCGTTTGACATATTTTTTGCTTCAATATTAACTCAAATATTATCATAAAATGCATTTAAAATGTCAAATAAACTTAACAAAATTTAGTAAGAATGACTAAATTCATGCATTTCTAAAGATAAAAGACTAAATTGGTATAAAGTTTCGAAGATGAACTAATTCCAAAATTCACTGAAACTTGAGGGACCAAATGCATATTTAACCCTTAATTTTTTATATAAATTAAATTCATATTTTATTGATGTTGTATTTTTTTTATATAAATCTAATATCAAAGTTGATAATTAATCTTGATGAACTCGGATAGGATGATAGTTTAGTTTTGGAAATCTTTGGAACGAAAATTGAAATAAAAGTATACTTATGAGCGTGAATTATTTATACCAACAATTTAATTTTTATTTGTCGTACTAAACAAAAGTTATAGCACTTTAATGAGAAATTATGAACATGGATATGAATATTTGTTTGAAGAAAAACTTGTTAATTACGTGCATGATTGAGCTTGCCCTAATAATATGTATGAAGTGGTTGCTATCAAATGATCCCGTGATGGAAAAGTGAGGGTTTGTGCGTCACGGAGGCACCGATGAGTCCCTTTTTCTGGTCTTCACCATCCCATGTGCTTCAAATGGAACTCCATTCTTTTTCTGTTTATTTTAATGCTAACATGCTTCCTTTCTGTAATTTCAGACACAAAAATGAAAAAACCCACAACATAAAATAAAATAATTAAGTTATGATCACGTTATAGGGATAGGGACTAATTGTCTTGAAAGGCTATGTACATAAATATATATATTATAAGTGTTATTGAGGTCGGCTATGGATATCAGAGACCCATTTTATTATTCTTATCGATTACTTGCATCTTGCAAGTTTAATAATTGCTATGTCAACTTATAAAAAATATATATATATATATATATATATATATATATATATATATATATATATTTTGTTAAAATATGATGATTGAATTGGGTGCATAGAAGTAGGTTTGACATGAAAATGGTTGAGGTGTGAGGTGTCTTAAGAGGAGAGAAAAGAACATAACAGAGACAACAAAGAAAGAAAGAAAAAGAAAAAAGAAAATGTGAGAGAGAGAATTAAAAAGTGGAGTAGGGAAAGAGAGGGAAGCAAAGGGGTTTTGAGGCAAAGATTGGGAAGAAACTTTACACTTGTGTTAGAGTCCCCCTGAGTTCTTTTTGTGTTGTTTTATATCGAGTATTAAATACATTCTACTTTGATGTTTTTAAAATATTTTTAATATATTTTAAAATTTTAAAATTAGTGTGAAAAATATATTTTGAAAACACAACAGAAAGAAAAATAGTACACAAAAATCTAGTAGAGAACCTAAACTCGAAACTGGACTCTTTCAATAAATTTGAATATTTTACTTGATTCTTTTGTATTGTTTCTCTGTTATATCTTTAAGGGTTAAGTATTTTTTGTCCTTTAATTTTTAATGAATTTTGGAATTAGTTTATTTTGAAATTTTGGACCAATTTAGTCCTTCATATTTCAAAATACATGAATTTAGTCATTTTAATCAAATTTTGTTGGGTTTATTTGATGTTTTGTATGTATTTCAAGATTGTATTTGAGTTGTTTATATTGTTTAACACATTTTTGCTTTAATGTTAAGTCAAATACTACTATGAAACACGCTTAAAATGTCAAATAAACTTAAAAATTTTGATTAAAATGACTAAATTGGTCCAAAGATTCGAAATGGACTAATTTCAAAGTTCACTGAAAGTTAAGAGACCAAAAACATATTTAACTCTATCTTTAAAATACACTAGTGATCATTAATTTTAAAGTTTTAAAATATATTAAAAATATTTTAAAAATTTGAAAAATAATATATTTTTAATGTTAAGTAAAAAATAACAAAAAATTTGGAGTGAAATGAAGTGTTTATGTGTGTGTTTGAAGAGGGGGAGAGAGGGTTCACATGGGAATAAAAATAAGGGCATAGGTAGCTAGGTAGGAGGTAGGTTGTCTCTGACATGTCGAAATCATAGTTTCCATAAAGAATTCACAGCAAAGCTAAGGATGTCCCCCTTGTTTGGTGCCACATTGGTTTGAGAGCATTTCAATTTTGTCCAAGACAACCAAAGTACTAATTTCTTTTTAAGTTGCTATCATGCCATGGCTTTTCCATTATTCTTCCACCCTTCTTCAAAACATCTTCAATTATTCATCACCAAGTACATTCACTTCCTTCTCTTCTTCCATAGGGTAAGTGAACACGTCAACTAAAAGCTGCTGTTCAAAACTTGAAGCATCACAGTGGATAAAAAGGATGTAAAAACAACTCATCAAACCAAAACTTCATAAACTCTGTCTCGCTTCTAAAGCTCTTTCTTTTTCTATCTACCTTCTTTTCGTTCATATATCTTGCCTAATTTGGATTCTCTCCTCACATTTGGCTCTTCTTCCTCTCTTATGTTTACCAACGATAATGCATCAGGTCGGATATAGATAGTGTTTATTTATTATCCTGTGTAAAAATATCATCTTGTTACCTGATTTTATGTTTTATTTTTTAAAATTGTTATGAGAATTAATTAAAAAATAAATTTAGATAAAAAGGATTTTTAAATAATATTTAAATCAAATTATTTAATAAAATATTAATGTAAATAGATTTAGTCTTTTTAGAAAATAAATTTAAATGAATTGTGTCAAAATATAAATTTTAAAAAAATCAACATTTTAAAAGTAATTCCCATTTCATAGATTTAAATAAAAAAAAAAGTAAAATTGTTATGAGAATTAATTTAAATTAAATTATTTAATAAAATACTAATATAAATATAGAACTATGTAGTCCCCGTAACCCTGATTTCTAATTTTCAATGAGAATAAGTAGGAGCAATGTCGAATTTTTTCCAGACCCAAAAAATAAAAAAATCTACTTTTTTTATTTTGGAGAATTTTGTGTATGCATCATTTTGTTTGATATTTGGAGAACAACAAATATTTTAAAAAATCTACTTTTATTGTGCATACTTAATTAGAGCGAACTGTCTTAGAACGGACGTTGTAGGATGTTAATACCTTCGTCACATGTAATCTACAACCCAAATTTAGTTTCAAAGACTATTTATTTTTTACAAATTCTCTATAATTTTTCATAAACTATGATAACGCCTCTATATTTCTTAAATTATTTTTATCATTCTGCCACAATTTCAATCACCAATAACAACATAAAAAACACAAACACATACACAAAAAATTCCAAAATCTATGTTATGTTACCTACTTCAATTAAAAGTGTTTCATTCAACCCATAATAACATTACAAAACAAAACCTTCTATATGCATACGAACCTTGACAATTAAGTCACTCACACTCACATTCTTTAATTAAGTTCCCCCACTCATTCTTTCTATTATTGATTACCTAATTATTACTCCACATTCTTTTTGGGATTTTTGTATATATAATTATAACATTGTTCATAAAATTATTTTTCCTTTATAAACCATTTCTTGTTTTTAGGTATGTAACTTGTTTACGTTACTACTATCTTCTCTGTGCTCTCTATGTCTGCATTATAGTATGAACATACAACTTCTTTATTTATTTTTTTTAAAGTATTAAAATATAAAACTAGCTCACATTAAGGTGTGTCTTATTATAATAACTGTGGCATAAGATATCTCTCATGGGAAATATATTTAAGTAGTTAGCCATGGCTGAGGTTGCAACCAACTTATTCATTAGCATGTGAATTATGATACTAACATCTCTCAACTGCTTCCACCTTCCACATCTCATCACTAAAAAAGGGAATGTTTTTTACTTGTTCATCATCATATCACACAAATTTTGTAACATGTAAACTTCTTAAATATTTTTGAAGAAAAATTATATATATATATATATATATATATATGATTCATTAAATAAAAAAAACTAAGAATTTTTTATTTTCAATAAATGATGAAAATTATATTTAAGTAAATCTATGAATTAATAGATCTAATTATAATGTTGGCTTCCTTTAATTTCTATTCACAATTTTTTTATTTAAAAAAAAAAATCCACAACCTTTTTTTTCAGTTTCAATTTTACATGCATTTATTTATTTTGTTTTGGACCAGTTGAATTATACACTTAAACATATTCATTTAATGTACCATCAAGATGATTTATTTAGTTAATCAAAATGTAAAAAATAATAATAAAAAGACTAAAATCCCATAAAAAAAAAAAAGAAGAAGAAGAAGAAGATAAGACTAAAATTGTGAATAAAATTTAAAAGTTAACCAACTTTGAAGGCAGCCATAGTTGTGGGTGTACCAGTGGACACACACAATAAATGATATCATCATGATTTAATTAGTTTACAATAGGTTACATTTTTTTCTCCATTTATATATGGATCAGTGTTTTGATTAGGCTTAACTTACCTAACTTTATCCCAATTTGACCTAAATTACAATGAAGAAAGCATATATAGTGTTAGGCACTATTTTGCTACACATTTTCTAGAATTACCAACTTTCTGACCTAAAGAGTTTCCAAAACTGGTACATTTTTACTAGGGTTAAACCCAACATTCTCTTCTTTATTTGCATTTTTATTCTCTTCTTTCTTTTCATTGGGAATGTCTTGGTCTTGCATACATATTTCTAAGTTGTCACAAAAAATTCACTATATCTCTAAACCCTCTCCACATTCGTCAATGCAACAACAACACGTAATTAACTAAATGTATAAACTTGTTTCAGAGGGAAATCATGTTGTAACTTTCACATATATATAAACAAACATATAATTAAATAGAAAAAATGTGTGTAAGTCAACAACACCTAACTACATGGAAAAGAAAAGAAAGAGTTAACTAATTACTTGTTAAAATAAATAATTTCATTTGATGTTGATCATGCATTCTAATGGAACCGCACACATCATGATACTATTAATAGAATCTAGTAGATATCTTAAATAACTTATAAAAAAAAAAATATATATATATATATATATATATATATATATATATATATATATTTTGGAGGGAGTTAAAATAATACATTCAAAATTTATATATTTAAATTCACTGATGCAATAAAAATGAATATATACTTTAATATAATTGTAACTATAAAATCGGTCACATATATATGAAGGATTGTCCTTCGTTCCTTTATATTTTTTAACTTATTTATAATTGAATCAAAATTAAAATATTTAGCTATTTTTTTCTTCGATGTACATAACCATATTGTTGGCAAGAAATTCATTCTTCATTTTATTAATGCAAATATATTAATTCAACAAGTCTTCACAAACTTTCATTATACATAACCGTATTGTCATGTTTTTATCTTCACATATAGTTTTTCTTTTATCACTTTTAAAAAATAAATTTATACTTTTATTTTTCATCAATATACCTATTTAAAAAAAATTTCAAACCAAACAATAATTTATCGTAGTCCAATCAAAAATTGTGAGATGTAATTATTAAAAAAAAATATATGATAATCAATCACATTTAAAAACTTATTATGAAAAAAAATAAAAATACTTACATTTTTATATAGATGTGTAAAATTTTTTAGGTTTAATTATGCCTTTGGTTCCCATTTTGGAGTCAAAATCTCAAAATGGTACCCAAATTTTTAAAAGTCTAAAAATGGTCCCCTTTTTTGTTGAAACGTCTCACGTTAGCCCTTTTCGTTAAGTCAAAGTTGACGCCGTTAGAGGGAGTGCCACGTGTCAGTTCCTCATTTTTTTGATTTTTTTTTATTAATTTTTTTATTAATTTTTTTTATTTTTGAATTTTGAAAAAAAAAATCAAAAAATTGCCTTGTGTCAAGATGTCATCGTGCCACGTGGCAGTGACACGTGTCAGTATTATGTCAGGTGTTATTTTCTTAGCCTCAATTTGGTCCCTTTATTTTAATTTGTCTCAATTTAGTCCTAATTTTTGTAAAAATTAGCAATTTTATCCAAATTGAAATCAAATTTAATTTCTATATAAATATACACAAATATTTCCATCAAAATTGATATTTCAAGTAAATATTTTTAACCAAATTAAGTTCATTTAATTCATATTTTACATTGAACTTCATTTAAAATGGTTTAAAAGTTGTTAATAGAAAAAAATTCATAAATTAACTAGTTCATGTTACAATAAAACGCATATAAATTTAAAATTTGAAAACAATTTTAAGTAAAGTTGAATATGAAACATAGTTTTAAATAAACTTAGCTATGTTAAAAATATATAATAAAAATATCAATTTGAATAAAAATATCAAATTTAATAAAAATATTTGTATAACATTTATATAAAATTAAATTTTGTTTCAATTTGAAGAGGGACAAAATTGCTCATTTTTTACAAAAATTGAGACTAAATTGAGACAGATTAAAATAAAGGGACCAAATTGAGACTAAGAAAATGACACCTGGCATAATACTGACACGTGTCACTGTCACTGTCACATGGCACAATGACATCTTGACACGTGGCAATTTTTTGATTTTTTTTAAAAAAATAATAAAAAAAATTCAAAAAAAAATTTAAAAAATCGAGGAACTGACACGTGGCACTCCCTCTAACGGCTTCAACCTTGACTTAACGGAAAGAGCAAACGTGAGACGTTTCAACAAAAAAGGGACTATTTAGAGACTTTTAAAAATTTGGGTACCAATTTGAGATTTTGACTCCAAAATGGGGACCAAAGACATAATTAAACCAATTTTTTAAGATACCAAATATTAAAAATATATAAAAATATATTAAAGTTAAAAAAAAAATTATATATATATTAAAATAAAAAAATTTGGGGAGGTTCCCGCTAAACTCCGTGTGTGTATATATATATATATATATATATATATAATTTAATTATATGAAATTATAAATTAAAAGTTGGATTGTGGAAAATAATATTTTTAGGGTTAAATATGTTTTTGGTCCCTCAAGTTTTAGTGAAATTTGAAATTAGTCCCTCTTCAAAAAATTTGACCAATTTAGTCTTTCATTTTTTAAAATGCGTGAATTTAGTCCTTTCAATCAAATTTTGTTAAGTTTATCTAATGTTTCAAGCGCATTTTTATGATAATATTTGAATTGTTTACACCGTTTGACACATTTTCATTTAAAATGTCAAATAAAATTAACAAAATTTGATAAGAATGACTAAATCCACGCATTTCTAAATATGAATAACTAAATTGATATAAAATTTTGAAGAGAGACTAATTTTAAAATTCCTTGAAATTGAGGGACCAAAAACATATTTAACTTTTTTTATAAGAGTTGATCCGTTTATAGCAATTATGTGTTTTAAGATTGAATTCCTTAATTTTTCATACATAAAAATTACTGGATTTCCTCTTAAAAAATGATTTAGTTGGTTTTATGTTTAATTTGTAACCACAATTGGTTTTATGTTTAATTTGTAACCACAATGATTGTAAATTATGTATTTGTTAAAAATATTATTCTAAAAACTAGCATCTATGCAAAATTTTGTTGATGAATGATTTATAAATATTTTTAACTATATTCTTGGAACTTTGACACATGTCTCAACCTTAATGATTAATGAGTATGTAAGATTCAATTTATTTATCTCAAAAAGAAAACAGATATGCATATAATTCTTTATATTTATTTATTATAACCACTACGAATATGTTTTAGTCGATAAATTTGAATTATCGACGGGTTTTATCGACTGATTTTACTGACGGATTTTTATATTTTAATTACTGATAATTTTTTTTGTCAGTAATACAGATTTCATTTATTGATAGAAAAATTCGTTAGTAATTCAAATTTTCTTTACCGACAAATTTATCGACGAATTTATCCGTTAGTAAAAGAAGCGAGAAATTTCCTGTCCAAATTTGTATTGCGATGAATTTTTCCGTCGGTAAAATTTGTCGGTACTTACATAACTTAAAATTCGTTGATAAAATTTGTCGATAATTTAAAAATTTTTTTATTGACGAATTTTCCCGTCCAAAGCTCACCTTAAAAGAAGATGAGAAGAAGAAGAAGAAAAGAGGAAGGAGAAGAATAAGAAGAAAAAGAAGGAGAAGAAGAAAGAGAAGAAGAAGAAGAAGAAGAAGAAGGAGAATGAGAAGAAGAAGAAGAAAAAGAAAAGAAGAAAAAGGAGAAGAAGGAAAAGAAAAAGGAGAAGGAGGAAAAGAAGAAGAGGAGGAAGAAAGAGAAGATGAAGGAGAAGAAGAAAAATAAGAAAAAGGAGGAAGAAGAAGAAGAAGATGACGACGACAGTGGCAGCGACGACGATGACGGCGGTGACAGCGACGACGAAGAAGAAAACGAAAAAAAATGAAAGAGGGAGGAGGAAGAAGATGAATAGTGCACGTTATTTGCTAACATATTTTTTGGCAATTACGACGGATTTTCAGTCGGTAATTACCGATGAATTTTACCTGCGAATTTACTAACGGATTTTTCCGTAAGTAATTATCGACAGATTTACTGATGGATATTTCTATCGGCAATAACCAATGAAACATGATTTTCGTTGGTAAAATTTTACCGACAAGTGTTTTACTAACATATTTTTTACCATCGATAGTCTGTTGGAAATGTTGATTTAGCGATGGATTTTGACCATTACCGATGAATTTTGACCATCGATAATATCAATTTTTCTTGTAGTGAACATTATTTTAACAATTATATTTAAATATCATCACACATAAAAATATACATGTATTTACATTTTTCTTTAATTTTTCTTTCTTAGAAAAGGTTTTCTCTTTACAGGAAGGAATATATATATATATATATATATATATATATATATATATATATATATATATATATATATATATATATATAAACTAACTAACTTCACGAAGAAAGGAAATAAATAAAATATAATATCTAATTCTATTCTATTACATAATATTATACTAAATTATTCCATTTCTTAAATCATGCATTTATTACAATCACATCTCATTCAAATACTCAAATGGATACAATTTTAATTAACTTATTAAACATATAATAGAGATCAAGTGTTTATCTCTCAATCCATTGGTTATCTCTCATGTCATAAGTTATTGACATCACATATTACAAATCCTTAATTCTACTTCTAAAAGACTCATGCGTTAAATTATATTAAGAGATATTCACAATTTCAATACCCAACTTAAATATCTCATAATATTATTTCCTCCTTAAAAATAACTATGTTCACAACACACCATATATTATATCACAATCATAATTATAATGTCATCCAGTCTCATTCATATATCTCAATTCAATAAGTGATACATTCATCACATTTAATAACATTCAACCCTATATATATATATATATATATATATATATATATATATATATATATTGATCAATAATATACTTAATATGATACGAGATAAACAAATTTTACCATTATAAAATATTTTAAAATATGTTTTTCCTTAAGCCAACACTTGGCTTGCCTAGTTAATTAAGTACATATTTTGTAATTCACTGGACCCCATTTTGCTTGTCCAGCCAAAGGCATCAACACACCCAACAACTTTCGATTACCCAATGAACAAAATTTTTGTCCAATGATTACACCATTAGGTTGTTTTTTTTTTTTTATAAAACACTTGTCTAATGACCAAAGCTCTCGAGTTTTTAATTAAATGAATTTCTACTAGTGAAAATTTGTTCCTCCAACCAAATCACCGAAATTTTTTATTTAAATAGCTCGTCCAATGAATAAACCTCTCATGTTTCCAATTAAATGAATTTTGCTCAATAAAAATTTTGGTTGTCCAACAACTTAATTCATAAATTTGCGTAATATATAACATGAGGTCCAATTGGCTAAAATTGTGATGTTTCTTCATTTCTTATATCTAGCATAGAATATTTTGTTCTAAAATAGTAACTTGAACTAATTTAACTAAGTTTAAATATTCTCTTTTCTCTACTCAACATACAATAAATACAATAAATCCTTGAACACTCATATCAAAATTTAAAATATTCGAATATATTAAAACAAATACACAATTCTTATATAAATCAGATACTATAACCATGACACTTTCACATCTAGACAATATATCCTAACATATTATAAAACACTTAACTATATTCTTTTATTTGTTAATGCATATTTGATCAAACTTAAGCTCCCAATTCCACGACTCTCACTAGAAAGTTAAACTTTTACACAAAATCTGACAAATGATTTGCATATACTCTTATGATTTAGACTAATAAAGATTATTATTTTTTTCTAGAAAAATCACTTGCAAGACCCTTAATTTTCATGCATGCAAAACTTTTTAACACCAACTAAAAAAAAGGATAAAGAAGAATTTACTATAAAACATTTTGATTGAGTAGACTTGTTTTATTCTTCGCTAGGATCCCTAAGATAACTCTATTAAACAAAAAAAAGACCAACATGTCTTTTAGAAATTTAGAGGAAAAACAGAAAAAAAAAATGTTTTAAGGAGACGATACTTTTCCTAATATGAATTTTGAATACTCAATTTTTTTTCCTATTTATAAGCTTTATACTTAAATAATAAAATATTATATATTTCATCTCAAACATACCACTTTTAACTCTTAAACAATCTATTATATCCTTATATATTAGAATTATTTTAATTGACTTTTTATACACTTATATCGTCTTTTTAAGTATTCATGCAAAGGTTTTATGAAAAATAGTATGAAAACGCTTTTGAATCACTAGACACCACCTTTAGGGTGTCTACCCATATTTGTGTTCGAAAGGCTTTGCTTACTCAAACTTCTAAAGCTTTAGTTGGAACTATAACTAATTTTCTAAGAGCAGTACATTATAATATTCTTCAAGTCTATAAACATGAAGGGAATAATTATTTATTAAAAAATTACATATTTACATAAAATTATTTTAAGAAAAAAAAAAAGAAAATTGTTTCAGCATAGACATAAAGTTTAACTATTTTTCATATATTAATAATAATAATAATTCATGATAATAATAATAATAATAATTTATTTTTAATAAGTAATAATAATAATAATAATAATTAATAGTAATGATAATATTTTTTTATAAATAATTAATTTTATTAATTTTATCTATAAGGGTAAAATTGTAATATAACAATTTTATCTATTAAAACATATTTCTTTATCTATCATATTCATCAAATCATTCACATATTTTACCTCCAAATTTTTTCATTTTCATTTCTCTATTCTTTCTAAAGATATCTCTATCTTCTTTCAATTCTTCAAATCTATCCATTGACTCTCCCTCAAATTCATTTTGGGAAGAAAACATATCCATATGTCGAATTTGTGAGGATGAGATACACTTAAACATACTCTCATATTTTGTATTCATTTTTTTTTCTTTTCTATTTTAATACATTTTCATTTTGGAACTAAAATAAGTTTATTTAGAATATTAGAGATTATTTTAATGAGGTTTATGTCTATCATAACTATAAATATAAAAAAAAAAACAGAAGTGTAAAAAATCTATATCAATTGAGTATATAACATCAATTTTTAATATTTAAATATAAATAAAAAAAAACCGTAATCATAGAAAGTAATTTTATAAGAATGAGTAAGACTTAAATCCACTTTTTAATATTAAAGACAAATAGATACAACAAAAATTAATAAGCAAAAATATATTTTTGCGTGTTAGTTAAATACAAATTACTGAACTTTAATATAATAATGAAACTGTAAATATAATTTAAAAATTTAAACAATGTTTAAATATATGTAATATCGAAATTATTAGGAAAGTGAAGTTTCAAGAAAAATAGTTAAAAACAACGAAAACACTCTTATAAACGACATCTATAAATAACCTTCTTCTTTTTTGTGTGCGAAAACGACATCTAAATTCCAATTGTATTTTTATACACAGATCTCTTTGTTTTTATCGAATGTAAATCAATCTCAAATTATAACTAAAATTTGTCGCTTTTTGTGTTATAATGGTTGCATGGTTGGTGTATATTACACTTTAGAAGTTTACATAAATATAATAATATATTAATGACAAAAATATTATACACTCTCGGTATCTAGCAATTTTATATTCACATAAACTTATAAACAATTAATATGATGTTTAAAATAATTATTATGATTTGTAATTAAATGATAATAAAACTATTTTAGATAATTTCATACTCTATCATTAAATTCTATATTAATATTTAATTTATCTAGAACTTAAATATTTTTTCATACATTATTAGAAGTCTTATATCCTTAAAAACATTATACTCATTGCATAAATGGATAAAAATACATATTATCGAGTTGAGTTAGTCATTTGTGGTGACTCACGATTTGTATAAAAAATTGTCGCGAGACAAATTTTCTTACAATGTCACGACCTTTTATTACATCAAATTTCAAATAGTGTTGAGTAAATGCTAAATAAAATATTGTATACTCTGGTATATTATTATAACCTTTAGAATAAATCTATTTGCAAATAAAGATTAGGAACTTAAAATTAAAAATTAAAATTAATTTAATTATTTTTTTTATATTATATTACTTTAAGAATGTAAATATACAATAATACTATATATATATATATATATATTTAACATTTACATATTAAATTTTAATTTTAATTTTTATTATAATAAAATAATTTAACGTTAACATTTATTTTAATTTTTTTCATTAGAAATATTAATTAATTAATTAATTAAAAACTTAAAAATTATTTATACATTTGTCCAACTAAATATCCTTTTAATACATAAACAAATTTAAATAAAAAAAATTTGGTAAAACAATTGAATCAATGAGTCAAAAATTTCCATTTTTTTTAAGATTGTACCATTCCAATCCGACCTGTTTTTATCAAAATAATTGATACAATAACAAAATTTTCAACTCTTTTTGATAGGATGGATCAATCTGATCTAACTCGTTTTTATCAATTTTAATAAAAAAAATTAAAAAATAGAAAGATGTAAAGAAAAATTCATATATAATAGTATTTAAAAATTAATATAACAAATTTTAAAGTTCTAACCGCTATAAAACTTTCTGTTAAATAACCGTTTTATAGTTAGATATGTTAATATATACAATTAATATATTTAAAATTAGAATATAACATGATTATTTTAGTTTTAACGAAATTTTTATAATTCTGAAATTAATATTTCCTATAAAAGAGTATTAAAAAAAGTGATTCTGACTTTATGTATTAGTAACCAAAACACAAGTGTTTTAAGTGTCCATGTATAAGCGTTGAGGTGTCATATTTTATCATACTACTTTATTACATAGTGAAGTTTATATTAATTTTAATATATATTTAATCATATAATTTACTTATATTATGTCTCGGTCTTTAACTTTGATATATTGTTTAAAGTCTTTAAATTCAAGATAAAATAAATTAAAGTCTATCACACAAAAATGAGATACGAAAGAGAAAAGAATTTAAAATTCATGAAAATTAAAAAAAAAATGCCAATTTTAACAATTACTTAGAAGAGAGAATGAGATAGAAAAATGTAATGTTTTATACAGATTAAGAAGTATATAAAAAGAAATATGTATAAGAATTAGAATCTATTTATATATCCTTACATATAATTAATTTATAATTTAATATTGGTGTAACGTGTAAAGCTGTTTATTTTAAATATTAAACAAAATAAAATAAAACAAAACCCAGAGTGGGAATATTAAAATGTTATTAGATATTAGATATAGATATATTATATATATACATACGCGAGTGAATTCACGCGCTGGGTGTGTGAGAGTGGAGGAAACTAAGGGAGGCGACAGCAACCCTACCAACCAGAGGGGAAAACTACGTATGCAGACAAGCTGCACAAAATAAATAAATAAATATATTAATTAATTAATTAATTAAAAAAAAAGAAAGTAGAAACAGTGAGAGAGAACGCACTTTACCACTTTTATACGCTGCACGCATCTACCTTACAAAACACAAGCAACAAAGAGTGTTCCACACAGAAACACACAACACAACCCACAAAGAATCACATTCATCCATGGCTTTCTCCCCTCACATCTTCAACTCTTTCAATCTTAATATGCCAAACAACAACCACAGAGAACAAAAATACAAGCTTTAGGATTAGGGCTATCCAACTTTTCTTTGTTTTTCTCTATACACTCTATGTGTTTGTTCAGTGTTCAGAGGTTTCTGATATCTCAAAACAAAAGAAATCCACCCTTTTTACTTCCTCCAACACAAAATTTCTTTCCGTTTAAATTTGAGTTTTGGTTTTAATTTAAGTTTTCTTAATTTGCAATCCTGGTTTGTTTTTTTCTGGATTTGTAGCCCAAAAAAATTCCTGCTTTCAAATCAGTTGTTCTGGGTGGGCTGTGGGGAACAAAGGTGATACCTTTTGGAAAACTGGAGTCTTTTGGGTGGTTGGTTTTGTGGTCACCATTATTGTTCTTCCCCTTGGCAACTTTCTTAGATGAAGGCCATGCCCTTGCCTTTTGAGGAATTTCAAGGGAAGGGATTGTTGGATTTCTCTTCGGCCTCAGATTCATTTTCACTGCTTTTGCATCATCCACAACCAAAGTGGACCATAGACAAAGAGGATTATTGCTATGTGGGCAGCACTGAGCCCACCTCAGTTCTTGACTCCAGAAGAAGCCCAAGCCCTCCCACTTCCTCCTCTACAATGTCCTCTTCTCTTGGCAGCAACAGCACCAGCAAGGGTGGTGGCAGTGGCACTTCAGCCACCACCACTACCACCACTGGTGCTGCAGCCCTTACACCCTCTGACAACAACAACAACAACAACCCTCCTCCTGATTCCAGCCCTGAAAAATGTGGCATCAGGATGGATGACTGGGAGGGTCAAGATCAATCCATTCTCAGGCTAATCATGGGGGATGTTGAAGACCCTTCTGCTGGATTGAGCAAGCTCTTGCAAAACACTGCCTGTCCCTCTCAAAGTGTTGATTTCAATGCAGGCTTTGGTGTTGTGGATCAAGGGTTGAATATGGTGAGTGCTGCTATTGACCCTTCAGGGAATTACCCTGCTGGTTTCCCTTTCATTGCTGAGAATATTGAATCCCACAATGGCAAGCCTGCTTCTGTGTCTGCCCAGGTTTCAGAGTCTGTTGTTTTTTCTGCCAATAATCCTCTTATGGTGTCATCATCTGTATCTCCTGGTGTGTTCTCTTCTCAGCAGCCGCAGCATGAGTTTGGAGTGGTGGATGAGAAGCCTCAGGTTATCAACCCCCAGTTCATGTTAAACCAGAACCAAGTTCAGTTCTCAGAGAACCCTTCTTTCTTTGTGCCATTGATGTATCCCCAGGTTCAGGAGCAGCAGGTTTTCCCTCAGCATCATCAAGCAAAACGCCCTCTCTTTGACACAATTGGGCACAATTATCAGGCTCCAAGGTTGCCCCTTTTGGATTCTGGGCAAGAGATGTTTGGCAGGAGGCAGCAAACACAGCTTCCATTATTTCCTCACCATATCCAACAGCAGCAGCAACAACAACAACAACAACATCAATCAATTGTTATGCCTTCTGCTAAACAGCAGAAGGTGAGTTCCGCCGGAGACGATGCAAGCCACCAGCTTCAGCAGGCTATATTTGATCAGTTATACAAAACTGCTGAGCTGATAGAAGCTGGTAATCCGGTTCATGCGCAAGGGATATTGGCGCGGCTCAATCACCAGCTCTCCCCAATTGGTAAGCCTTTTCAGAGGGCTGCTTTCTACATGAAGGAGGCCTTGATGTCACTGCTTCATTCAAATCCTCACACTTTCATGGCTTTCTCACCAATCAGTTTCATATTCAAAATCGGAGCTTACAAGTCCTTTTCTGAGATATCACCTGTTCTTCAGTTTGCCAATTTTACCTGTAACCAAGCCCTCATTGAAGCTGTAGAAAGGTTCGACCGAATTCATGTCATTGATTTTGATATTGGGTTCGGAGTGCAGTGGTCATCTTTCATGCAAGAAATTGCCTTGAGAAGCACTGCTACACCTTCCCTCAAAGTCACTGCCATTGTGTCACCCTCCACTTGTGATGAGGTTGAACTCAATTTTACCAAAGAAAATTTGATGCAATACGCCAAGGACATCAACGTGTCTTTTGAGTTCAGTGTTCTCAACATTGAATCATTGCACTCCCCTTCTTCTCCACTGCTTGGCCAGTTCTTTGACAATGAGGCCATTGCTGTGAACATGCCAGTTTCAAGTTTCACAAACAATCCATCGTTGTTCCCTTCAGCTCTTCACTTTGTGAAGCAGCTCAGGCCAAAGGTTGTGGTCACATTGGACAGAATCTGTGATCGAATTGACGTGTCACTTCCCACAAATGCAGTCCACGTTCTCCAATGTTATTCAGCCTTGTTGGATTCCCTGGACGCTGTGAATGTGAATCTTGATGTTCTTCAAAAGATTGAGAGGCATTTCATTCAACCAGCCATCAAGAAAATCATCCTTGGCCACCACCATTCTCAAGAGAAACTCCCTCCATGGAGAAACCTCTTTCTACAATCTGGATTTTCTCCATTCACATTCAGCAACTTCACTGAAGCTCAAGCTGAGTGTTTAGTTCAGAGGGCACCTGTGAGGGGATTTCACGTGGAAAGAAAGCCTTCATCTCTTGTTCTGTGCTGGCAGAGGAAAGAACTCATCTCTGTTTCTACTTGGAGATGCTGAGAACAAGCAGCAGCAGCAGCAGCAGCAGAATCTAATTACCTTATATTTTTAAAGGTGCATGGTAACTTACATTGCAGTTTATGTAATTGTTTGTGTAATTTAGGCTTATTTATGAGATCCACACCCAAATGTTTTCTTAACTGCATGGGTTGGAATCTACCGTTATATAGTTCTATTATTACTAGTATTCCACTTTTAATATGGGTAGTAATTATGCCTTTCCCATCATTTTAGATGGGTAACTGTTTCTTTGTTATCTTGAACACAAAGCAAATTGCTTAGCAAGAAAGGAACATTTTAGCCAAAAATGCAATCTTTTTTTTAAATCTTCATGCTTTAGTCTATTCTCTCTTCATTAATGTATGCTGTTTTTAATCTTATTTAACTTTATGTTCAGTAGACTCAACAGGGTACACCAGAGTCTAACTCAATTGGTTCAATACAGTGTGCGTGTGTGTATATATATATATATAGCAGTTCTGAACTCACAGTATCAGTGTGTATTAAATTTTCATGAATAAAAAAAAAGTTTTTTTATCCAAATAGTTTACTTGGTTTGAATAAACATTGGTTTAATAGTGTTGCTTATAATAAAGAATGATTAAAAAATATATAAAAATAGGTAATGATTTAAAAAAACTCTCCAATGTTGAAATGTTTGCAGACACAGACCACAGAACATTTTTTGAATCTGGCCATGTATTGATTAAAGTCTCAGTGCAGTGGATTCAATTTTTCATGGTTGATTTCATAAACTATCCTCAAAATACAACTAAGAAAAATGCATTTTCGTTGACTCGTTTTTGTTCCAAGTTTTAACAATGAAATGAATGATCAGAAAATGTTGAATTTTCTTATGGTCTACAGAGGAAAATTTGGTGATGTCAACTTTGCAATGATGTTTCATTGGTGTGGACAAAGTCTGCACGTTGCACCATACAGTTGGGCGTTTACTATAGGTCTGTTTTTTAAGACAACAATTGGAATTTATTTTCTAACAATTTTTAAGTGGTTATAAAAGTTTTCAACTTAAATTTTAATAATTTCAAATGATATTTTAATTTATGTATAATAATTGAAAGTGCATCATCAATTAAAAGTAGATGCTCTTAATTATTTATTTGATTAATTTTTTGTGTTCTTTACAGTTTGATGAAGAGACGACAATGCAATGACAATTTGATCCAGTTCCTTCCATATCATGTTTGTATAATTGTTTTTATCAGAAAAAAAATTCCAAACTTTTAATCAAATTTAGTTTTTGTTCTTGTAATATTAATTTGGTAAAAGTATATGATTTTAGTTATTTTTTATGTTTGAACTTAAGAGCATCAAGTTCTTTGAAAGATTTTTTTTTTTGTTTATATGAAATATTTTCTTTAATTTTAAGTAACTTATATTTTTAGAATTTTGCTAATTAAACAAGTTGACACATATTTTAAACAACTTAACTAACAAAAGTTTGTTTATTATTTTTCTGAAATGGTTAAAGGAGGGCAAGGATAGAAGACAAAAAGTTGTGGATTGATGATTGAAGTTGAGACGTAAACATCATAATTAAATAAAAAAAACACTAAATGATTTTACTTATATTCTTATGTTGTAATTAAATGAGATATTAGAGAGATATTAACTAATAATATTAGTTACAAAGTACAATTTTTCTTATTATATTATTAGAATACAGAGCTTACCAATTTTACATTTGATTAATATTTGTTAAAGAACTCGCTGGATCCTTTTTCGTACATTTTTTTTATTATTTAGAAGGCTTGAACTTTAAATATAAAAAATTATTCAAGTAATTTAAGTAATGATGAATTATGTTTTAATTTTTTTTACTACTTTGGCATTTTGTCTATTGAAAAATTGATAGAATTAAAGACAAAATTCATTAATTCCAATATAGTATCAAGTTTACGTGGTGTGCTTTATTTTATTATGTTCTTGTTATTTCTGTTTTGGTAGACTTTTTTACTTGAATGACTGAAATAAACATAATTATTTTTCAACATTGTTGAATTTGTTACATTTAGATTAATTTCGTACTTACATTTGGTTAAATATTATTAGCATGTAATGATTTACTTAAATATATTGGATTGTCAATTAGTTAAATACTTTCAATTTAATGTGCAATTTCCATTTTTTATTGGAAATATTTTTATTATACTTTATTTTTTAAAGTTGGAATGTAAAAAGAGAAAACTTGTACATGATTGCAATTAATTATTTAAAAAAAATTAAAATTCAATTTTTAAATAAATTCTAATTAAATTTCCAAATTTGTAAAATAATTACTTCACCATTAATCATATTTCAATTTTAAGTCATACCTATTCTTAAATTTTAATCAAAGATTGACAATTTACTAGCTACACTCAAACATAACATTCAACATCAAAATTAGACATTCACAACCAAATATTGCAATAATCAATCTAAATTTGTCTAATTTCACATGGACCAAATAAATACCTCATCTTTGGTACAATACTTTTTTAGCTCAAAATAAAAACAATAACAATCTCCTCAATTATCTAACCAATGGTTTATTAAAATAAACTCAAATAATTAAAACAAAATCTCTTACCATAAAAAAATTTGCTCTTCAAGAAAAACACCTTTAAAAAAAGAAGAGGCAAGAATGTCCTAACTTGTTTTCGAAAAATCTAATTGAAAAACTAAACATAGAGTCAAAAAACTTAGACTAACAAAAAATTATATTTTCTAATAGTATCATATATGTGACAGAAAATTTTCATCTATATACAACAAAAATAGAAGATTTTGAGATTTGAAAAAAAGAAACATTTTCTTAAATAAAAAGATCGAACCAAAAAATATTGACAAAAACTCTATTTTCTTTTATATGCCAATTTTTGAAAGAGAAAAAAAAAAAGAAGACTCCCACCTCAAAAGCATAGAGAAAAGACATATATGTTTAAATTCAAAGAGAAATGATAATAAATTTATTTTATTTTATAGAAGTGAAAACACAGGCGTTGTCATGTGTGTTCACATTTTTTAATTTTCATAAAATTTTGAGTTAATATTAATAAAAAAGATATAATTAATTTTTAAAATAATTATTAAATCTAAAATTAAAAATAAAATAAAATATTTATATAAAAAAGTTTTTAAAATAACCGTTAAAGACAGAAGAGGTAATAATCGATAAACTATTTATAAAATAATTAATTTTTAAAAGGCTTAAATACTTTTTTGGTCCTCATTTTCGTAGTGTTTGTTGCGGATGGTCCTCATTTTAACAGAATGTTTAGAATGGTTCTCATTTTTACCAAATGTTTAAAATGATCATCATTTTCGCAATTCGTGTTTTATTTGGTCTTTTTCTGTAATGTCGTTTAAATCATTAACGAATCATTGTACAGGTGACACGATTTGTATTAGGGTGTGTCAAAATGAGGACCATCCGCAACAAACACTACGAAAATGAGGACCAAAAAGGTATTTAAGTCTTTTTAAAATAATAATTAAAGGTAAAACTGGAAAAATGAAATGTGGACACAAAAGATAGTATCTCTTTATATATTGTTATAGAAGATATATTGTTATAGATATATAACCCCATAAATTAAAATAAATAAATATTAATTATCAGTTAAATTTATATTTGTAAAAACATGTTGTTACATATATATTTTTGTTAGTAAATTAGTATTAAAATAATTTTAGATAGCCCATGCATAAAGTTGAAAAATGATTTAAAAAAAAAACTAAGTTACAAAAGAGCTAAATAAGGCAAGCTGAAACTTAATATATATATATATATATATATATATATATATATATATATATATATATATATTTTTTTATAAGTCAATCTCAATATTTTAGTTAGGCTCGATTAAATAAACAGTGAAGTTTGAGTCATAAAATTCAAACTTTGAAATTGACTCAGCTCTTTTCCAGAAAATGGGATAAACCTTTAGATCCAGAGTTATTACAATGCAAATTTGACAAAGGCTATGGTATTAAATCTCTTTATTTTAAAATCAACAATTTGGATTTGTTTTTTTTTTTTTCCAACTATTTTGTTTTTCTTCTACTCTCTTTCTCTTCTTGTCTTTATTGTCTTTGTGGATTGCAACAGCTTCGATGGTGTCACACTCAAAAAATGAGTCAACCAAGAAAAGAAGAAGCAAAGTTAATAAATAACACTCACCTTAACCTACTTCTCAAGCATCTTCAACCCAAGGGACATAACATATTTCATAATTCACTTTAATATATATATTTTTTTCATAATATATTTTATTAGATATTCAAAATTAGGATTACTCTAACATACAATTCACCTTCTAAAATAAGAGAACACATGCGTGTTTAACCATTATAATTTTCCCACAAAACATTTTTACCATTTGAAGGAAAATAAATGTGTCAAAATGAAAGAAAAGAAAACCTAAATTTGTAATACTTGAATTGTGTCTGCATTTGTAGCATTATATAATAAAGCCTTTAGAATGAATCTCAGAACATAGAAGGGTGATCAATCTTTCGTATAGAAAAATAAAAATCACTTCAACTTTACTTGAAAACGTGAAAGGTAGAATTAATTGTTTCTCAATTAATATGAAAAATGGTATCACAACGCAGGACCAAAATGATAAAAAGAAAAGTTGAAAAAGCTTGTGGGAGAGTTACCCCCACACCCTATAAAAGTGGATCCACCCCCTCACTACTACTGTCATATAAATGATTCTAAAATAATTATGACCAAAATCATTTTCGCCAAACCTAAACAAAATTCAGTAATGCATTAAAATTTTGAACCAATGCTCTTTGAAGGTGAACTATTATTCTTGATCCACCTTCATATATCATAAATAAATAAGATTATTCAACAATATAAATCAGAGATAAGATGAATTTACGATATATAAATTAATATAAATCTCTTTTTATAATATAATTTTATAAAGTTGAATTAGACTTAAAATTTTTTTCTTAAGATGATATCATAATCATCCAAAGTCTGTCATAATGAGATTTATTATCTGTTAGGTTTATCGTACCATATATTATCGAACTATCCATTAATATTTAATTTCACACTTCAAATGTATATATATCTCAATTTATAAAGTGTGTTTGAAGTCCTACATCAATATCAATTAGAGATAAGATTATAGGTTATAAACGAATGCAAACTTCATTTTACAAACCAATTTTATAATATTGAATTAGACTTAAGTTTAATTATTAAAAAAAATTATTTATAAAAAATGTAATTGATTAATTTTGACAGGTTGTAAAATTTCACATTACATTATATCTGGTGACTCATATGATTATAATAATTTCATTTTTAGGTTTATGTTCTAAACAAAATATAACTAAGGTTTAATATTTGTAAATTGTTGCTAAAGATTCTGACATCCTCATGGCATTTCTATTAATGTATTTTGTTTCTACGAAAAAAACAAAAAATAAATAAAACTACTAATAGATATAGTTGTGTTATAGGTTGTTTGGATAGAGAATTGAATTCATATTTAATTTATACACAAGTTAATTATAATTTATATAAAAAAAATCTTTAAAAAAATGTTATATACAATGAATCTAATAAATAATGACATTGATTCTTCAAGTGACTATTGGTGTAAAAATATATAACTTCTCTTCATGTAAAAAAAAAAAAAAGAAGCCTAGTTGTCCATATGAGAATCCAAAATCCAAAAGTGTCTCATCTCCTAAAAGGAAAAGAAAAGGGTTATGATATTAGACAACAACCTAGAAGTAGGTCATACCCTATGATTTTCTTTTAAAAATAATGAGTAGAAGTAGAAGGCCAATGTGGTGTAAGATAGGTAAAGGGTAGCTTCAGGTGCTATGGAGGTAGTTAGTGAGAGCCTTTTAGGTTTCATGAAGGGCAAAGTTTTTGTGCCTCCAAGTGAAAGGGGATGTTGGGAAGGTTTAAATAAGAGTTTAGAGGTGGTAAAATATATCAATTTTAATTTTTTACTGAGCTTTAATGATGTTTATTGTATTTTTTAAATATATTGATATATATTCATTTTTATGTTTTAAAACATATTAATTTTTTAATATATCAATAATATCAGCATATTTATATTGAAACCTCATGTAGAAGCACATTATAAAAAAGTAATAGAGTTCAAAAGAAAAAGGACATGAGAGAATTATAACAAAAAATAGTGACAAGTTTTCAAAACCAAATTAAAATATTTTTATATCAAATAATAAGATCTTCATCTAATAAATTTATTAAATATTTAATACATGTTATAGAAAAATATAGAAAAAGAATGCAAAATTAAAATTCGTTATATATTTTGATCTCAAATTTTAAGAATATATAAATATACTCTTAACTCGAAAGTATTAAATTACTTTTGTATTAAAAGATATTTTAGAGTTATAATAATCAAACTATATCAAAATTAGAAAATGACAAATTCTAATTTTACAATAAAATTTAGTGAGTAAAATCCTATTCCACCCAAAAAATATAAAATTATGTAATTATAATAATGGAAGATTATAATTAACATAATTAGAACTTTAAAACTATGATGACACTGTTATAATAATGAATAATAGATTGCATACAGGGCTAATTAAAATTGAGTTTGTTTTCTTTTTATTTAAACGCGTTGCTGCGTTACGAGGCATCTGAGCCATACGTTTTAGTATTGCAAGGGAAGATCTGGTCCGTCCAAATCCACCTCGATATTTTCGAACCTCTAAAAAGCTTTCATTATGCGTGTCGTCAGATTCAGTTTCGAAAAAGAAGCCAATGTTGTATAGGGCATGAAATTACCATAGTTTCCCTAGTTTCATCTCGCATTACACGAGGAAACGCTACAGAAGGTAAGGGTAAAATTGGAAACTGAAAATCATGAAAAACCAGTTAGTCCAGTTTACCTTTTTCTGTGTCTCGTTGGTCTCCGTAAAAAGAAAAATATTATATAAAAAGGAAAATACCTCTCAAAGCCATCGCATAACTCGCGTTTGGAGAGCGTGGGAGCACTTGCTTTCAAGGTAAAATAAATGAACAAAATGGTAAATTTAGTTTTCTTTTTATAGGTTTAATTATGTTGTTAATTATAAATTTGGATATGTTTAATTAATTATTTATTAAAAATATTTATTATTATACTTTTTAATTTTTGAAGTATTTTATCAGTTAATATTATCGTCAATAAAAATTATTAACTTTGTGTTTCTGATTTCCATTTGCCAATGTGTCTTTTCTCTTTATTTTTCATTTAATTTGTGAGTGGGAGAAAATAGAAAAATAAATATAAAAATAAGTTAAACATTAAATTAAAAAAAAAAGAAAAATGAATTATATTATCTTAGAATATTTAAATGAAAATAAAAATTATTTTAAATATTTAATATAACAAAACGTTTTAATAAAAATTCAAATAAAAGTAATTTAAATTTAATTAAATTCTAGGATATATAGTCATATTTTAAATTTAGTACAATAAAAATTATATTTTTAGTATAACATTTTTAAATTATTAATTTTATTTAAATTCTTTTTATGATTGAGGTAATTAAACATGTTTATTTTTACTAATTATAACACATAACACAGGTTTATTAATGTTAATATGTAGTTATATTTTTTATCTTTTTTTTGTTGTAAATTTAAAATTTTTGAATATTGATTCAATATTAATTTTTTTAACAAACAGACATTACAATTGTTAAAATAAATGTTCGATTACATCAAATATTAATGAAATTTAAATCAACTTAATCAACATTAAAGTTGTTGCCTTGAACCTCTGACTTTCTGTTGCATTAAAACAAAACATTTCAATACACGTTATATGGAACGAAATATTTATCTTAAATTTGTTATAAATAAAAAATAATATGCATTTGTAGATATTAGGATTATTATAAAACTAAAATTAATTGACTTAGTAAAGTCTGACATTTAATTTTTATTGTCATGGATTCTATTTTTCTAAGTTACTTTTAATATTAACATGAGAATATATATAAGATTTACATTTATTTGTAATTTATTTAATTATTGATGTTTCAAAAAATAAATATATTTTAATTCTGATGACCAAATCTTACTTAAGATAAAAATGAATAAAATTATCATCGATTACTTTACTTAAATTAAAATATAACAATTAAGCATGTATTAATTTTATAAATAAAACAAGTAGTAAGTGAATACTATATTCTTTTATTTAGCTTAATTTAAGAAGATTCAAAAACTTTTGATTACACATTCACAAATTTATGCATATTTATGCATGTGCATGTGTTCATTCTATTCTCAGGATTTTATTTGAAACTCATTATAAAAGGAGTCACAAAACTTTAATTTTTTTTCTCTTAAGTTATTTTTTTCTTTGAACCAAAAGAAGTGAGTCATTGTGTTACTGTGTTCCTACATGACTAATACAAGGTTATTATGAGACCAAAATAATATTTTATTACAATCTCTAAGTTTCTCAATAGATTCCTTTCTTTAGTCTTGATTGTTTACTAAGTATTCATTTTCTTCTTTCTTTACAAGTAGGGATGTACCTGTAAAAGAAATTCCAACGTTCAAGTCAACACAAAGTTTTCTTCAAAGTCAAATCGCACTTTAGTTAGTAATAAATTGTGTACCTTAAATTGTAGGATCCACTTATATTTATAATAATTATTTGACTCTTTGACTTACCTTAATTACTTTGTTGGTTTATCGGCTTTTGGATCTCTAATTGATAGTCTTTGGGCTTGTTCATACAGGCCCAATTTCCATCAATGACCATCAATGAGTTTTTCATTGAGAATTCCCTTGGTTTTGTCTAAGTTGTTTTTAGGGTGAGAGAGAGTCATGTATATATCGATTTACCGCCATGTTACCTTATTTTGGCATTCGCTTATCTTATGGCCGCTTACTTTGCATTGGTTAGTTACTTAGGATGTTTTTGGCGCAATATTTGTGTAGTCGACTTCTTATCTCAACCTTAGGGTTAGTTGGAGGCCAAGGGGTTGACTAGTTTTCTGTTATTACAAATGCAACGCGTCCTGCCGGGAAGTAACCAACCTTGTTTGGCTTATGTGATGTGGGAAGTACGTGACATATCTTCATTTCTATTAGTTTGGGAAGTACTTGGCTTATCTTGTGGTATGGAAGTATCCGACCTATCTGGCCTTTATAGTACATCAACCCCTCAGCCTTTTGCACATTTATTTTTGCTAAAGGTTCCTACGTGTACGACTTATTTTGTGGTATGAAGGTATTTGACCTATCTAGCCTTTTCAACACATCAACTCCCCAACCTTTTACACATTTGTTTTTGCTACAGGTTCCTAACCGAATGGCTTTTCCATTTGATATACATTTTACATTTTTCAACAAAAAATTCCTATTTTCTTTATTGTACTTTTAGCATTATTTTTGAAGAAAATTTCCTATTTTCTTTGGTCTATTCCCTTTATGTTATGGTAGCCCCCAGCCTTGAGGAATGTAACAATGTTTTCTACCTTTTATTGGTGTTAAGTTTCTTGAATAAAATCAACTTGTCCATAGCTTTTATCTTGTTTAATCCTCAAGTTTATGTTTTTTTTTTTGCATTATTTTGTATTTTAATTATTTTATGCTTTTTTTACTTCTAAACTCTATTAAGAGTGTGTGAAATAAGTCAATAGGAAACAATTTTGGCAGAGGAAAACATGCTGGATTTCAAGGAAGCATGATTGGACAAGAAAGATTGATTTTTAGACAAATACACATGTCGGGGGCACCGAAATCATGCCCAACATTGCAAACATGGATAAAAGACTCACCTATAGGTATATACTGCCTTAGAACATCCCTCGAAGGCTAAAAAACCACCATTGGGTAACAGGATGACTATTGGGCGAGCTGGTAGCTCGCTGGGCGAAAATGACAACACAAAATTGCAATATTCGAGTCGTTAGGCGAAAATATGACTTGCTTAGCAAGTTAGAAGTCACAAAGCATCAATTTTAGGCCTCATTGGGTGAGAATGAAGTCGTTGGGTGAGAATGTCAACCCTAATACGCAACTATGGTTATTTAATCATGTTTCTATGAGAGTTTTGGAGCATTCCTCATTTTCATGAATAGAAACACCTTAGGTGCTTGAGAGAGGCTCTTGGAGGCTGTTAGGGGTGTTGGGAAACTCTCCCTTCTCATTCTTAGGTCTACATCTTCATCCATGGAGGTTTTACCCCTTTTGGGTTGGAGAGAATGATGGGCTACGAAATTGGAGGCATAGATACGAATGAGAGGTGCAATTGGAGCATGAAACAATTGTCAATAACCGTGGGAGAGAGATTGCTTCTACTTTATGGTTCCAACTTCTTCCCTATTTTTCAATTTTGTAAAACCCTTGGTTCTCTACCATGGAGAACAATTTCTATTTGTTGAGATTAGATGTAAAACATTGAATTCTTATGTAAAATTGTGTTGTTAAAAAATATATATTTTTCCAATTCAAGTTAGTGTTTGATTTCATTGCTTAATGCTTGATGTGGATTGTTCCTATGCTTGGTTTATGATTCTTGAGGTGTTGAAATTATCTTTAGAATCTAGACTTGAAATTGAATACCTAATGGATGCTTGTATTTAGGAATAGAACTTGGTTCATTAATAATCTTAGACTCTTGAAACTAATGCATGATTTCACTTGTTGAGGATTCAAGGGATTGGAACTTGATGAATGATCATAGGCTCAAAGGCCGTAGGAGTAGGATTTAAGTATTATTGTGAGTTGATTTTAACATGAATATGAAATTGAGATAATTTAGAATGCATGAGAATGAAGTGGTTGAAGTATAATCTTGACAAATTGTAAATGCATTATGTTAATTTCTTGTTATACACCACCTGTTTGATAAAATACCAAAAAGAGTTTCTTAGTGTTTTTGTAAATGTTGTGTTTAATTGAGTTGTGAATTCTGAGAGTTGTCATGCATTGCACAAGTCCATTAGGAGAGAACGATAAAATACACATTACTTGCTATGTGCGACCGATACATTTGTCGTGTTGGTTTTTCAGTAGCAGGTAATGACGAAGAGGTTTAAATGAAATTGATGGGATGTGTGAAGGTGTTAAAGGTGGAAGGTTTTAATGTGAGGGGGTAACTGGGAATGTGCAGAGTCGCTCTGTAAGTTGTGCTGGTGTGACGTTTCGCAAAGTGTAATGATGGTAGTGGTTTAGGTGGGAATGGTGAAAATCCTTCAAGTATCATCTATAAATAGAGGGTCATTTGTAAGGGTTGGGTTTGTGTGAAAGGAAACGTTTGTCTATGCTACTGAGATATCTTAGTACGAAATGAGTCTTAGTGTCGTCAACTTCAACTTACGTAAGGTATGTCTTGTAGTAATTCTAGTGAAGGATCTATAGGGGGTTCAGGTATTCAGAGTATTTTTCCCTTAACCTATTCATTGAGTGATTCATTATCTAAAATAGGTGGAATGGTTATAGAAATCATTTCAGATAATAGGGAAGATCTGGTTGAAGAGTTAGTCGAGAATGACTTGTCGCATAAAGGAGGATACAAGTGGGTGTCAGTAGTGGTCAGGGGGCAATTTTCATTAGATAGGTGGTCTAGGATCTTGAATTCATTGTTGCAAAGTTTTTGTGTGTTCGAGAAGGGTATGCCGTCAGATATAGTGTCATTGCAGAGGGTAAGTGTTATAGATAACGTTTGTCATGGTCGAGAACAATACGACGGGGATTTCTTCTATATGTACATGTGTCACTTCGTGCAGTTACATATTTGGCTGTCATTTTATGATTTTACCATGGGGGTACTTCGATTGTTTAATGTTTCGCCAACTCAACTACGTCCCAGTAATTAGGTGTTTTTTACACACACACACATGTATGTTTAATTCTTAATGAAGCAAGTGTAAAATATTTTTTTAATGGCTAGTTAGGATAAATGAATTTTACCATGGTCAATAAATCAAGAACATGTCATCTTGTATAAAACTTGCTTATTTAAATCCCTAAATTAGAACATTCAATTATAAAATAATTTAAACTTAAAAGAAAATATAATCGATAACTATGCAATAATACTTATAATTTAGTTCCAAGATTATATTATAAAACAGAATAAATAATATATATATATATATATATATATATATATATATATATATAATATATATAAATAAAATATATTAAAGAGATGGGTTAGGGACACCCCACCCAATAAAATAATATGAAAATATTAAGTAAAAAAATAAGATAGAATTAGAGACGTCTCATGTAACATCTCAAAATTTAGATCAAAATGTTTTCAGGATGTAACACCTAAAATTTTGTACATTATTTTTCATGTATAATATATCTAGTATAATAAATCAAGAACATGTAAATATATAAATATAAAAATTATGAATATTCAGGGAATCAAAATTAATTAAGTGTTTACAATTAAAATAATTATGATAAAATAAGTTATAAAACTTATAACATAATATATGTATAAACTACAGGAAAATATTTTTTCTAATTAATATATATATATATATATATATATATATATATATATATATATATATATATATATATATATATATATATATATATATAATATATATATAAAATATTTTTTTTTTTTTTTATATATATATATATATATATATATATATATATATATATATATATATATATATATATATATATATATATATATATAAACAATATATAAAGAGGATTCCTTCTTTTTTGTCCACATTTTAAAATATCAATTTTACCCTTTAAAATATAATTATTTATTAAATTTTTGAAAATTAACCATTACTTTTACAAACTTTTTTTCTCTATTTATCAATAATTATTCTCTCATATTTTCTTATATATTTTACTTTATTTTTAATAAATATAATTTTATTTTATATATTAACTTAATAATATTATATTATCACCACCTATTAATATAATATCACGCAAATATAAAAAATGCGTACACACAGGCGCACGACAACGCCTGTGTGTATGCTAGTATATATAATTGTAATACATTAAAAAGGAAAAAATCACGTAAGAATAACTAAAGTCTCTCTTTCAATTTTTTCTTCACATGCATGCATCAACAGTGGATAATACAAGATAAGATGGACAACAAACATTTAATGTCATGTTAATTTTAATGTAATGCAAGATAAAAATCTTGGAAAGCCTAATCTCTAACTAACCAGATTAACACAAGGAAATTGAAACAAAAAAAATAGTGCATTCTAAACTAAATGCAATGATTGCAAATGTTATTATAAATATGGATGAGGTAAATGAAACGGAAGAAGAGAAGAGAGACAATAAGAAAAAAAGAAGCAGAGTCTCTGCGAGCGTGAGAAAAGAAAGAGGAGAAAAATAAATTACAAGGATCATCTTCAAACTTTTCAGGCATATCTTCTATAGTTAAGGTAAGGGGATGAGACATTGATAATTTTATATCTTTACTTTTATTATCTTTTTATCTCTTCATAATTATTTTTATTCTTATATTTTGAGATGTTGCTAACCTCATTCTAATTTATATTTAATTCCCGTTCTTATTTATTTATTTATTAATATTTATTTCCTATTGTGCACTGATCCTATTTATTCAATTTATATTTATATTTATTTATTCATTTATATTATCTCCAGTCATATACTGGTCTTTATGTTTATTAAATATTTATTTTTAGTTATGCACTTATCCTATTTATTTATTTATACAATTACATGATTTAATGTCAAAATAAAACTTATGATAAACAAAGATTTGATTATTGTAGTTGGAGATATAACCTTGGGATTAAATGAGTAGTTAGTACTCAAGATGAAGTGTCCTTGCGTTACTTTGTTGGTCATGGTGAGACCCATTTATCTTGACTAGTTACTACAAAATTAATCAAAAATCTTTATAAAGTATAATAAAAATCCAAGTTTTATAAAATTGAAAGAGTTTTCAATTTATTTTATTAATACATGCTATATTTTTATGTGATATTTGTTTTACTTTCCTATTTTATGATTATGTATAAAAAAATCTTATAATCTCATCGTAGATGGTTGTCCCTAACATGTCTGACCCATTCTTTGTCAGTATCGTAGTAGTCCTTCCAATAAATGCATGGCAAAAAAATGCGGTCAATAATTCGGTAACATTTAAAGGAACGAGAAATTCTACCACCGCTTTCCTAACTACTCCAAATGCACGGGTTATCCTTGAAGGACAAATTGGAGTCCATTTTTATTCACACCAAATAGTTCAAGTGAATCTTATCCATAACCTTTTTACTCCACATGTTTGAAGGCTAGAAAGAGACGGTAGGTAAGAGTGTGTGAACTTATATAAAAAAGTAATAATAACCTAATGCATTGTATTTTGAAAACATTTGATTGTAAATTTTTTTATTTTTTTATGTTACAATTGATTTGGAAGATTTACTATTTAGGGTTTTCATTTGTAAAGTTGTTTAATTTGAGGATTATTGTTAAACCCTTCTTAGGTAAGGATTTCATAATGAAATCTCATTGCAAAACCTATGGAGTCTTGTGAGCAGTCTAATTGTTGGCTGCTGGGAGAGGCCTCATGTGACACATAATTTGTTGCTTGACTCTCACTTACCTTTATCGACTTACCCTATAAGGTTGTTCGACCCATACAGTATAGAGGAAAAAAGAAAGCGAGAAGAAGAAAATAAAAAGCTAAATTATTCTTTTGGTTCTATTTTTTGTTGAATTGATATAAGTAGGTTCCAATATTTTTTTTTCTTTTTGTTTCAATTAAGTCCAATGTTTTGAATAACTGATTCAATTAGTTCCTTTATGTTAGATTTATACCAATGTCATTAAAGATTTGTCATATCAGTTCGTTATTTTTTTTATTCTTTTTTTTTTGAGTTTTTTTCCACATGTCAAGTTCGTATTATGCCATGTGGTAATAGTAGTATGACGTGACAATCTTAGTGTGACATGACACTATTAGTATAACATGACACCAATGTCACAATCATTGTCTTGTATTCAATTCAATTTTTTTTTATTATTCAACTCAATTCCTTTTTTTAAAGAAAAATGTTGTTTCTTTTACAAATTAAAACAAAATTTATTTTTGTATTGATGTTATATTAATGTTTTTATTAAAATTGACATTTGTACTAAATATTCTAAAATTATTTTTATACCAATTCTAATAATATTGTTAGATTCTATTTAAATAAATTACTTATAATCTTATAAAAAAATGGATTAATAATATTGTAATTCAAAATAGGCTTAATACCTAATTTCATCCTTTAATTTTAGTGGAATTCTCATATAGACCCATAGTTTTTCATTTGTCCAATTTAGTCATCTAGTTTTTTAAAAACGTATTAGTTGGTCCTTTCCGTTAATTTGATGTAAACGTAGTTTAGATTTTGTTGAGATGGCATAGTATATATGAAAAATTGACACCTGTTTAGAATATCAGTGGAAGTCGTGGTGGTGATGTGCCATCCCTTTATGAAGGAACATTTTGAACGTTGCCCTAATTCATTGAACACCATCTATAGGTTAGGTTTTCGATGAGTCATGGCTAGGTCTGTGTCATCTTCTTCTTGTTCATGCAATGCCTCAACGATTCAAAATCATAACATCCCCTCTAGTGGATCTGGGTCAAGGTGTTTTGCGATAACCCCAATTTGTAATTGTAGAGAGTTTGTAGTGTTAAGAACGACAAGGACTGTAAAGAATGGGGGAAAACAGTTTTAGGGTTGTCCCAACTATAAGGTAACGTTAATGAAAAATTTGTTTTGTTTATTGCTGTGGTTTTTGTTAATGTTTTTGTAACCATGAGTTTATGTTTTTTTTTTTTTTTTTTTAATAAAAGAGTGGAAGCTCAGATTTTTTTGGATGCAATTATTTCAAATGGTGCATTGAAGATGTTGGTGACCAAAGGGATTCTACTATTTTTAGATAGAGGAAGAAGATATGTAATTTAGAGAAAGATATTAAGGTGTTAAAGAAGTGGGTTAAACTGTTGATATGGTTGATTTTTATTTTTGGTATAATGAATGTGATCCTACTATCAATGGTAGTGAGAATTCCATGAAGAAAGAATGGGTTGTATGAATTTAACTCTTGTAATGTGATTGTGTATTCAAAAAAGAATATATTATGGACAATATCATTGAATAGAATTTTCAAATTTTGGATGATGAAGTCTTACATTATATCTTTGAATATGTTTGGACATTATGTTTGGTTCATTCAAACAAATTTTTTTACACACCTTGTGGAACAAGTTCAAACAAAAATTAAAGTTTTCCTATATTGTGGTTTACGTAATTAACCCGCGAATACAAATCAAAACAGTGCAGGGGTGTAACTTTAGTATTTGTTCATGCAGATTCTAGTTTTCATCTGGTATGCTGGTGCACATTCTCCATATGCAGTAACCTAATGCTCGGTAATTTTGCTAGTGCACTTAATGCTCTATAATTTTGCAAGAAAAGGACAAAACCTATAAGACTTTCAAGCATTATGCACTCCATATGTTCTAATTGCATCTATGAATTCAGCCTTGTTCCCAAAATAGGTTCCAACATCCCATTCATAATCAACCATGCTTTTTGGCATGGCAAAGGTTGGAAAATGGCCATAACTTTGTTTGTCATCCTTTGAATCATTATCACACACACTGCCCAACTCTTCTGACTCCCACTCACCACCAGACCAACCTGAATCATGATGACTAACTTCCTCATCCTCTTTATCCATTACTTCTCAGTCAAAACCAGCCTTGGATTTCCCTTTTTTCCTCTTTCGAGAGGCACTCCTACAAGGCACACTAACATCATCATCATGTTCTTCATGAAGGACTTCCACCTCCCCACTACCCTCCATTACATCACTCTTACCATGAACATCTTCACCAACCTGAACCTCCACCTCAACCTGAACCTGACTGACACCCTTAACCCCACCCTCAACCCCACCTTCAACCTCATCTTCACCCTGAACTTCACCCTGAACCCCACCCTGAACCTCAACCTCAACAGCAACCCGACCTTCACCTTCACCCTCCCCTTCACAATTATCTTGAACATTATCTTCCACTGGATACTCTAAGATTTCAACAATCTCAGCTGCATATATTGTGTGTATAACAAATAAATAGACTTGACCCCATCGCTTGCCAATATGGACCATGTCCATTGCACCAGTATCATCGCACAATAGGTGGAACTTTTTACCCAAAAAAGAACCCAGACCTATAGCATACCACAATTCCTTAATATCCACACATCCAATTTGCTTAACTATATCTACTACCTCAAAGTAACTCCATCTATCTGGGTCACAAGACCACGTACTTGTATTGCCAATATATTTCAATGCCTCATTATTAACAAAATGACCACCATGGTGGACCACCATTTCAAATACATCGTTTGACATTTCAACCTATATATACACAAACAATAGTTACCTTGTCAAATATGCATGCCCACAAAATCAAGACATATTACAACCCATGCCCCCAAAATCAATAAGACAAAATGTATAAACGGGGGACCACAATCAAACCAAAAAGAAGTGCGTGGTGGGCCTTAAACAATAATACAATCCACTACCCACAATCTGATAAAGCACGAATAAACACAACACAGAGACAATGACACAACAATAGTAGGCAACACACATATCAAGAACGAGAACCCATAAATAGAAACCCAAAATCGAACAATGAAAAACTTAAAGCGTACCTTTCACCACCAATGCACAGAACCTTCCAATGCTCTACCCTCGACGAAGAAACTCAATCTCTACAATCACTATCACATGATGAAATTAAAGGAACACATAAATTCGATGACCAAATATGAAGGAAAAATCAAAGAAAGGGAGAAGAAATCAATGCACCTTCAAAGAACGACAACAAAAAATCTTCACGAACGACAAAACCCTAATCGCTTTCTTCTTCCACTGAGCATGACGCTTTTTTTAATACTTACTTTTCATACGTTTTTCACTTTGAAAACACTTTCCCAATTAATAAAATATTAATTTTCCTACTTGTCTTAAAATTTGCTACATATGCAGTCCTATTCAATATTCTGTTGGTTGCTCTAGTCAGTAATTTAGACTTAATTGGATCTTTTTTAAAAAAACTAGAAGATTAAATTGGACAATTGAAAAATTAGGGATCTATTTAAAAATTCCACTAAAAAAAATTAAAGGACGAAATTAGATATTAAGTCTTCAAAATGCTCACTCTCTTCATAAATGATACTTAAAGTTATTTAATAAATATAATAATATCTATAAATCATACTTTTATTTATATATATATATATATATATATATATATATATATATATATATATATTTTTTAAATAGTGTTGTTCAGTTTGTGAGAAGTTCTTTTTATTTGGGTTTATTGGAAAAAAATCAATTAATAGATTAAAGTGGTGAATTATTTTTTCAATATTTATGCACTAATTAAAAAAAAAATTGTAATGGTTTAGAGAGAGCAGAAGCTGTGCGGAAGACTCTGAAGAGGTTGTTGAGTTTGAGAATCTGAGAGTACCACACCGGAGAAACCGTGAACAAGAATTGTGCAACCGTGAAATATAAAACCCTGCTTCACCATTTGCAATGGTAGGACCCAAGCGCCACTTCCTCCCTCTCGTTCTCATCTCCCTCGCCGCCTTCATCTTCTACACCTTCAACCACTTCTCTCTCTCGCCAGCCATTGCTGAATCAAACCACAGATCCACTTTCCCACACCCGATTCCAACCCTAATCCATCCCAATTTCAATTTTGTTATCAACGTCCTCGCTTTCAACCGCCTCGCCTCACTCTCCCGCTGCTTACGCTCCCTTGCCGCCGCCGACTACCTCGGTGACCGCGTCCACCTCCACCTCCACATCGACCACTTCGCCTCCTCCGACAACGCCTCGACCGTGGACCCTAAGCTCCGGGAGGCACGTCAGATCTTGGAGTTTGTGGACGCGTTCGATTGGAAGTTCGGGGAGAAGGTTGTGCATTACAGGACGGGCAATGTGGGCCTGCAGGCCCAGTGGTTGGAGGCCTGGTGGCCCACTTCCGATCACGAGTTCGCCTTCGTGGTGGAGGATGACTTGGAGCTCTCTTCGCTTTACTATGAGTTCGTTAAGACGGTGATTCTCAATTTCTACTACAATGCCTCCAATTATAGCCCTTCCATCTTCGGGGTTTCGTTGCAGCGAGCAAGGTTTGTTCCAGGTACCGATTTCTCTTGTTTGCTTATTCATCACTGCTTTAATAATATATGGAACTTCTCTGTTGTTGCTGGTGAGGTTTAGTTTACTTGTTAGGCGAATCTGGTTGTTGTGTAGATTGAAGTCATGTGTTGTTTCGGTTAGATATATCATTTAGCTTAGTTCATCATTGCTCTCTGTTTTGCCCACATTTAAAAATACCCATGCGATTCTCAACTTTGGCTTGTGTGATATCATGATTTTGAAAATGGATATGATAAACTTAAGATCTGTACAAGTTCTTTGAAAATCAACTTCGTGTAACTTATGTCTATTGTGTTTGATGTCTTCAATGCTGTCTTATTGTGTCGTGTTTAACACTCACACGATACGTGTACTTCCCTAAAGTGTTGAATTTAAAAAACATTTGTTTACGGCTCCGACATGGTTCCAGCTGAATGCTACTGAGGGCAAACAGAGTGATTTTGTAAGAATTTAGAAAGTAAGACACGGTGTAAGTTTCACATTTACATTTTGTGTTTCCTCTTCTATATTGTATTTAGAAGAATCTAATCTTGTTTGATGATGGTGATCAACAAGGATTGAAATATCTTAAAATGAATTGGATTCTCTTTTCACTTTTTAGATTTTATGTAGATGACTTAGATCCTTTTTTTATATGAAATTATGTGTTCAGATTTTTACAGATAATTTTGAATATAATCTTGATTATTAATTTAAATAATTTATAAAAATGTTCAATATGTATTTGTGTCTAGTGTTCGAGCTTCGTAGGTTATATGGTTGTCATGTAGTTGTACTATGCTTATTCAATACACTGTTATTGTTTATTGATAATATAATTGGTTTCTTACCTCAGGTAAACATGGAAACAAAATACAGTTGGATGACAAGACAAGGCTTTTCTTATACCAGTTAGTTGGCACATGGGGTCAAATTCTCTTTCCAAAGCCATGGAAAGAGTTCAGGCTGTGGTATGACGAGAACAAGGCAAAGGGCAATAAACCATTTCTTGAGGGGATGGTAATAAAATGCTTTTAAAGAGAAAAACATCAGTTCTTTACTCATGTAATTCTCAATTTTGTTCTTTTATACATGTCAGCAGTTCAGTTCATTCCTAATTTTAGTTCTGAAAATTTTTCCAGGTGTCTACGGGATGGTATAAGAAATTGGGAGAGAGGATTTGGACACCTTGGTTCATAAAGTTTATTCAGTCCCGGGGTTACTTCAATATATACACAAATCTTCTGCATGAGAGAGCATTAAGTGTTTCTCACAGAGATGCTGGAGTAAACTACGGGAAAACTGCTGGACCTGATTCTACATTAGTTGAGAAAAGATATATGGACTTCAATATTTTGGAAATGCAACCTTTGAGTAGTTTAAAATGGTTTGATTTTTGTTTCAGAGAAGTGCATCCTGGAAAGGTTGTCACAAACCTAGAAGAACTTGGATTGTTGCTTCACTATCGGCAGAAGCGGGATAGTGTCTTCTTAGTAAATCTTTTTGGGGTATCGGATGCTATAGCAAGAAACTTACTCTGCCACTTCGAGAGGCTAAATATCAGGAATTATATACTTATGGGCCCTCCATCTGACTCCTTATTTGATCTGGCAAGGAGGGGACATCCTGTAATTAATGTTGACCAATTTTTAAGTAGTGTTGGATTGTATAAACTTACTTCGGAAGGTTCAAATTCTGAGACCATCAAGGGTATTTTGGCAAAGATCTATGTAATTAAGAAGTGTATCGAGAATAAATATAGCACGTGGGTTATGGATGGGAACATGCTTCTCACTTCAGACCTGTTTTCCGAGTCAGAAAATCCCAATGACGACTTCTTTGTAGCGAACAATTTTGAACTCTTTTATGCTAAAAGCTCATCTTCTAGTGAGAAAATCTGGGTTGATGGATTTGTTTCGCAGATTGTAGCTGAGGTGGAGTCTTTGTCAGGAAAAGATTCAGAAGCCCATTATAGGTTAAGCTTTGTGTACATTGTAACAAAATTATTGGAACAGAAAGGTGCGAGGATTGGAAGAGTTGATGAGAGTTCTTTGGCCACGAAAATTGGCTCTGGTAAGGCGAGCGAATCTTTTCGTGGTGATAAAAAGTTGGTTTATTGGTCAACTGAGATGGAGCTGGATTCAATTCGGAAATGGTTCAAAGAGTTGAATTTGTGGAGTATAGACAATGATTTGTCTTGCACCGCGGTGGTATGTCATAAATCATAGCACTTTATGGCACCCAGTCTTTATACATCTTATTTTTTAACATCCAATGAGTTGGCCAAGCATGATGTACCTGTGAAGCTTGCTATAGACTATGCAATGGCTTATACTATGGATGAGGTTGACATAGTTTTTGTTGGGGCGAATGGAGTTGTTGAAAGAGGTGGTATGATCAACATGATTGGGACTTGCCAAAGTGCAATTGTCGCCAAGATTACGAACAAGCCAGTTTATGTGGCTGCTGAAAGCTACTAGGTGCGTTTGCTGGCATCTTTCTGCATAGTAGTTATATTGATCAGTAAGAATTTGATTGGAATACACTATTTAACACAGTAATTTTTATGACTTAAGCACACGAAGTGAGTTTAACTCAAAATTTTAGTGTTTAACATGGTAATAGTAGTTATATTCCTCCTCAGTATTTCACTCTGCTTTTCACTGATTTAGGTGTTCTTACTCCATCAGTGCTTAATGATGAACTCATCCAGTTATACCTGTAGCTATCCCGGTATAATTTTCTTTCTATTCTTTTAAAATGTTGGCCTCACTTCAAGATTGTGTTGTGAAATAATTTTGTGACAAGCACATGCATTAGAATCATGACACCTTCAGATTCAGAATCATCGAAAGGCTAACTAGATTAACATCTTCAAATTCTCAGAAGACTGTATATATTCCAAATCCATTTCCATGAAAAACTTAACCTATTATTAGATGTCTTACTCTGAAGTCATTTATACCCCTTCTTTTCTGAGTACATTTTAATATCATATCCTTCTTTGAAGTTTGAATAGAGATTCAAACTTCTTTTAACCAATTCATTTATATATATAGTTAGTTAAACCATTAACGTGTACACTTAAAATTGTTTTTTTTTTCTCAAAATCATAATTAATTAATAATTTAAGAAAACAGATCAATCTCTTTTATTAATATTTATTACATTTTTTTAGATTTAAAGTATTTGGCACTTTGAATATATAGTACACATCACTTCTTAATAAGAGACAATTGTATAAGATTTTAGAATTTGGTATTGAAAAGTGTACAGGAAAGATATGGATCGAATTTCCAAGTCTAATATAAATTAGAATAATTGGATTGAAGTTAAATTTATATATATTTTCAAAAATGAGTTTGGATTTTTATACAACTTTATTAAGAGTTGGAAAAAGGAAATATAAAATGTTATATACTAGTTAATAGTTAGAGATAAGAAGACAAAATGAAAGTACACCCTTTTTTTATTTTGATTTCATTTTTTTTTTCACATCAGATCAAAGAAATGTAACATAGACATTACCTAAAGAGTTAGGTGCAACTTTAATTTTATATATATATATATATATATATATATATAGCGTTATTTTATTTTTTAATTTTTCATAAAAATTTAAAATTAATAATGATTATTAAATAGTTGGAATATATAATTATTTTTAAAATAGTTAAATAAAATAATTATTAAAAATTAAAAAAGATTTTTAAATAATGATAAAAATAAATTATTTATAAAATAATTAATATTTAGAATTATAAAAATAAAATATGTACACAATTTTTTTTTAAATAAGGGTTAAATATAAATGATAATTTTAGAATTACATTAAATAAACTATTTATAAAATAATTAGTAAAATTAGAAAAATGAAATATGGATAAAAAGAAAAAATTATATATATATATATATATATATATATATATATATATATATATTATATATGTATGTATTAATAACATTCAGTGCAGTGATTGCGTTTGAAATCATGGTGTTATATTGTGAGGACACTTTTGTCATGCAAGATACAAAATGCGCAGGGCCACGCTCCAACCTTCTGCATTATTTTAGTCTATAATGTCCTTTGAATAATCTTTCACTCTCTAATAAAGATCTAAAATTTGATATATTAATCTTTAAAATAATCAATTCAAAAATCATATTCGTCTAAAACTTAAGCCATGTATCATTTTTAAATTCTTTTATTATAATGAAAAATTATAGAAACAAAAAAGTATGGAAAAACTTGTTTTCATCTAAACTTTGTAAGAGAAGTGTAAGTCATTTATAAAATATGTTAGAGTTGTTAACGATCACTTAGTGAACCAATCCAATTCGACTTATTTGTTAGTGAATTTAAAGAAAAAAAAAATTCAAATCCAATTTGATCTATCACGAGTTGGTGGGTTAAACGGATTGATTCACTAACTCACTTAATTAAAAAATATAATTTTTTTCTTTATCACAGAAAAATTAAATTATAATTCTGATTAAAATCTAAGTAAATTTTAATAAAATTCAAAATGATGTTAAACTCCAAATATAAATCAAAGTTACAAAAATACAAATTACTATTTAACGACAAATTACAAACAACTCAACCCAATTCAAATGCAAAATTCAACATAATAAAAAACACTTATGTGACCCTTCATCTACAGGTTGGTAAAGCTAAATCGGTTTATGAGGGTGAGTTGGACTTTTAGTGGACCGGATCAAAAATTAACCTGTGATAAAATTGGTAAAAAATTTTCAATCTAACCCGGCCTAAACTCGTAGTGGACTGAGTTAGTTTACGGATTCTAACCTATTTAGACAATTCTAAAATAAGCTAAATGCTAATGAACATTATAATTTTTCTTGTGAAAGTAAAGTCTTTTTATGAATATGAAATTTGTAAATTTTTTTTAGCTATGATATTGGTATGGAGTGAGTGTTGATTAATTATGTTGTTAACTACGTTTCGTATTTAAAGAAACCGTATTTAGTATTATGATGATTAATAATTGAAAAATTATAATATAACTAATTAATTGTATTAAAAATATAATCATTAAGTTGATTCTTTTATCAAATATAGTTTATATATACTCTAAAAAATAATAATAAAGTAAATAATTACATTAAAAAAAAAATCATATCTGAAAAGAAACATCTTCCCCCATTATTATAATTCAAAAACGTTTTAAACCAACTCATATTAAATCATCTCACTTTACTTGTTCTCTTTCGATTCACTTTTTGTTCATAAACACCAACTTATCCTAACTGGTATCTCCTGATAAAAGGAAAATTTAGAGTAAATTTTGGGGAAAGAACATAAAGAAATGAAAGGAAAAGTTATATTTTTGACATAACCAAACTCAATTGCCTCATGGAAACACCACTCTGCCACCATTGTTGCCTTTAGTCACCTCACTCAATGAAAGCAGATTCTCTCACCAAAAAAGAGAGAACCCTCTCTAAGGCATCTTCTAGATATGGAAGGCCACATAATATACAAGTGTATCATTTTTTTTTTATTTTGTTTATTTATTTATTTATTTATTTATATATTTTGCATGTTCTCTGCAAAATTGCCCTCACCTTCAAAAAGTATAATGATAAACACCTTTCCATTAAGGAATTCTAGTAAGCACCTTTTGTCTGCAAGAAGCCACCTCCTAGGAGTGTGGGATTCAGATATTATTATTATTTTTATTATTAATATGAACAAAGATATGCCATAAAGTTTCACACATTTGGCAGTTTTTCATTGTCTCAAAGTTGTGTTTTCGTTTTTCAGCCAAAAAATTATAAAAATTGTGTTTTTAAGTGGAGTTGGCACAAAATACAGATTCCTTACACCTTCTTCTAAATCTATGTATCAAAAACAGTGAAATTGTGTTTTCACGCTTCAATAACAATTGTGATCATGCATGGTTTAATTGCTTGTAGAAGTCATCTTCGGTGTATTTTGAATCTTTTTAGCAAATTCTGATAATAATTTTCTAACCAAAATATATATTCAAATTAAAAGTTACTTTCGTGTTCAATATTTATGTGAAATTATTAGAATATATTTTCTGTTGGTGTGACGAACTTCTATATTTAATTTGCACGTGAACTAAAATAATGGATTAAGTATATTTTTTGTCTTGAACTTTGATTCGAAATTGAAATTTGTTTTTATCTGAAATTTTGATATATTTTGGTTCTAGACTTTAAAGATGAATGAATATAGTTTTTTTAACCCAATTACATTAACTTTTTTCATGTATCAAATGCGTTTCATGCTAGTATTGAAGTTGTTTATACCATTTGACACATTTCTGATTCAATATCTGCTGAAAAATGCATTTCGACACCTAAAAAAAAGTTAACATATATGAGTTAAAAGAATTATATTCATTCATTTTTCAAGTTTAGGAACCAAAATGTATTGAAGTTTCGGATAGGGACAAATTTCCATTTTGAATCAAAGTTCAGAGATTAAAAACATACTTAACCCTACAATAATTGTATTTTTTTAATGATGGATTCTATTTAAAAAATATATATGAATCTCGCAATGAATTTGAGAGTCCACACCACACCCTATAAGTTCCACCTATATTTTTGGGTGACCAAAAGGAAATATATTCTCCATGGGTTGATTGTTCAATAATATTAATGAAACCTTTTACAAAAAAATAAAATAAAATTGAAACTAATGAAATAGCTTGTTTTGTTCACCTTTTAATATTAAAAGCAATAAGCAATTAATAGTTGCAATTATAGTTTCATCACAAATCTTTTCACATATATATAAAAAAAAGGCATAATTTCTGTAGTGATTAGAACTTTTGAATGAAACCCATATGCTCCAAACACTATGCAAATAAAACTAAAGTTACCTAATCAAACCCCCAAAACGCCATGTGAGCATCCAAGGCAAATAGCATTGCAAAAGTAACAAAAAGAAAGCCAAAAAGTTCGTGTGAGGTCGAAAATGGTGGAAGAAGAGATCATGGGTTATTACATGGGTGTGCGTGTATTTTAAAAGTTCCATTTTTTTTTTGTCACCAAACTAGCTTTTACCCACCTTTTCTACATCTTTGCCAACCATATATCCTTCAATTTTAACTTTTTTTTTCTCTAATTTTTTTGTGTCAATATTTGTTCTCTACCTCTCTTTTCTTTCTCTCTTTTTTTCCTAGTCAGCTTAGAAACAACGCATTCTTAGCAACCCACACATTTTGTTTTATCCTATAGCACACATATATATATATATACACACACAAAAAGCAAAGTTTGATATTAATATGAAACATCACATAGGTAGGTCCTCCAATAACAAAAAGAAAAGAAAAAAAAATGTGCAAATTGGTCTCTTCCTTAGTTATGCACAAGTCTCTTTCTAAGATACACACATATTGGATGGAGCTTTGGCTCCACATAGAGCTAACCTCCAATTTATGATTTCCTTTCATTTTTCTCATCCAATCTTCTTCTCTTATCTTTCATCCCACTCTTTTTGTTATTTTCTTTTCTAATGTGGAAAACTAAGCTAGGTCAACCCACCATCCATTTCCATTGTCTTTTTCTTTCATATTTTTCATTTTTTTTCTCTCTCAATGTATTTTCATATGTTAGAAATATCATATATCTAATTATTTTAATTTTATTGATGGAGATATCATATATTTGATTCTTTTGTATATTATCAAATATTAATGTATTATAATGATATATTAGGTTTTATTTTTTCCCTTGTATTATAAGATATTGTACTCTATATATTGGACAAGTTTTCAATAAATCAATATAAAAATTATATTTTAGTTATTTTTCATCAAACACCTTTTGTGCATATTTTTCCTTTTTATGACTTATATACATATCTAACAAGTATATTTCAATCTTATAAAATGAGTTTGTAATGTAAAATTTGTACTTACTTGTATATTATGCATTTATTTTATTTGTAGTCGATAAAAGATCTCAGACATCATCTTTTTTATTATCACCGAAGATTATAAATTTGTTTAGAATAACTTCTTCGTGAATATTTAAATAAAATATGCTTTTTGAAATTAAACCATGTACTCAAATTAAAAACAAAATTTTAAAGGATAATGTTTCACTTTAATTAATTTATACCAAAATAGCTTGTAAAAAATATTTTACTTTTTTATAATTTTGATTAACAAATCTATCCAAACCTATTTTGTTATTTGGGAAGAAGTACCATGGATGGTCATTGATCTCATAATTAAGAAATATCGTCTTGTTGAAGCTTGAAAATAATTTCCTAATAAATTATGCATGTCGTGACAAATGCATTTCCAAAAAGTTGTCTTCAAAAAAAAAAAACGATAAAAGACGAGAGGATATTATACTAAAAGACGAGAGGATATTAGTGAATTTGGTTTAAAAAACACTTTTGAGAATCTGATTTTTCATGTCACGTCATATTTTCAGATTTCTTTTAGAGATTATATTTGAGATTAAAAGGCGGCATAATTTGTATATAACGAGTTTTAGTTTTTTTTTTTTTCTATACAAACTGTTAAGATAACCAACTCTTTTTAATCAAAAAGCAACAATTATAATATACAAATTATAAATAATATATATTTAACTGAAATGCCCATGATACAAGTTCATTGACTTTTATGACTATTATCTTAATATATATATATATATATATATATATATATATATATATATATATATATATATAAAAAATCACTTTTTTTTTTGTTTGTCAATATAAATAAAGTTAAACTAATTATGTTTAATAATCATATTTGTAAATTATAATATAAAAAAGAGGCTTGTCTATATTTTTATTAAAGAAATTTTTTATACAATGACGAATTTGTACATGGATAAAAAAAAGAATAAATATATAAAATGTTACCTTGATTATCTTGCTACATGAAACATCAATTATGAGAATTGTCTTATTAGAGACCATTAGTGAACCAACATGAAGTAATGAAAGAGATGTGAAAAAAAAAAAAAGATGTTAATTATATTTCTCATGGTTGGTTAAAGAGTTTTTGTTGTATATATAAATGATGAATTGATGGCATTATTTTAGGGCAAGTGGTGACAAAAGTTGAGTTTTTCTGTGATATTGTAAGCATGCAGAGACACTGAAAGATAATGGCAAGAGAACAGATTGCACTATGCATTATTGAGACTTTCTCACAGATTTTGTTTTGAAAGAAAAGTAACTTAACAAAGAAACGAAAGCAATACTTCCAAAGAAAAAAAAAACACATCCCAAGAAACTATATATGCAATGCCACTTTGAGCCAAAATTTGTGTGTGTTTTCGGCAATTATTGATCATAAATTATGTGCACTGGTTTCTGTTCTTTCGGTTATATGATACAAAATGAGTTTGTTGTTTATATATAATCCAAACAAAGCAAATTGACAACTCCATTCAGGCTGACCCATATGTGTCATGTCTTTTCTTTTGGGCTCTTATTTTTTTAGGGCATTGTCCAATTTTTTCAATCACAACCTTTCAATTCTTAGGGTTTGCATGGCATCATGTGATTATATAATTAACTAAGTTTTAGGTCAAATCTCATCACATAAAATAAACATCATATTTTCAATGAGTTTAGTTAAGATATGAATGTGCATAATAGTAATAATAATAATGTAAGAGCAAAATTTTATTATCATTGCAACTTTATGGAAAGTTCTAATTATTAGTTCATCTTTTTGTGTAGTGATAGACCTAATTTTAAGTGTCGTGCAAATTGGAGATTTATTATCATAACCACCAAATTATGAGAGTAGGTGGGGTCGGTATTAGTAAATAATTAGGAATCAATCAATAAAACACATGCTTAATTTCCATTTTCTTTCACTCCTTGTGTAAAGGTAATAGTGCAATTTAAAAAGTTATTTGAATAAATTGTTATTTTTTAATATTTTAATCCTTAATTTGTAATTTGGGGGTTTTTTTTTTCTCTCTGCTATTTTAGATGTCAAAAAAATATGTAATTTTAGTCCCTTTTAAGTATTACCTTCATCATTCCTATGTATCATACTGTACATATAAGATTTTATCAATAATCATTTTTTACTACTTAACTTTTTGGAAATCTTTAAATGACTTCACATTTTTGTTCATTAGTGTCATTATAGCTACTTCTTTTATATGAGGTGTTTGATTATATAATTTTTTTTTTTTTTTTAATTATCAGCATTTTCATTTTATAAGGAGTCACGTTAGGTACTTCTTCAAGACACTTATTGTTTTTGTCATTTGATAACATTTTTAACATTATATCATATTTTTCCTCTTTGGAGAAATTATGATCTTATCGTTAGACTTCTTAATTTAGTTTTAATCTTTTATTCTGTTATTCTTACTTTGAATTTGGAGTAATGGTTAGCATTGTGACTGAATTGAGTTTTATTTGATTTGTAGTTGTTGAAAGTTTCACATCAATTCGAAATAAAATAATTTTATAATATATAAGTAGAGTGTAAACCTCATTTAAATTGGTTTTATGGGATTGAGTTAAACTTTAAGTCCAATTTTCTAAAATTTATTTTGTTTGATATATAAAAAAAAAAACATATACATGACTTATTTATTAATTAGTTAAAATTTTTGGTAGTTAATATTAAAAATTAATTTAAATTTTAATTCCCAGACTAATTATAATATTTTATTGATAATAGGTAATATTTTTAGTTTATAAGATAATGTTTAACTTAATCAATATATTAATTAATTATTTTAGTCCATAAAATTTGTTGCTATTTAATAATATTTTTGTAGTGGAAATATCAATTTAATAAAGATCATAATGTCATTAATTGATGTCATCTAAAATTATTTTCAATTAATATTAGTTGAGATTATTTTTTTAACCTATATTAGTTGAAAATATCTCTCGACCGATTTTAATCAACATTTTCTTCATTAACATTAACCAAACTATTTTTATACTATTGCCAACTAGGTTTTTTTAATTACATTTGTAAACTAACCTCTGGTTGTGTAAATTACTTATGAGGATTATTTTTTTAATTAATTTTTGTAAGATTTTCTCGATCAATGTAAATGGAACTATTATTATTTGTAAATATTAGTCACTTTTTTATATTCATGGTGGTTAATTTGTATGGATGATTACATAGATTGTTGTTTAGTGTCACATGTTCGACTTGGTGACAATTTTTTTTTAGTAATTGAATTACTCTATATAAATAAGAAAACTAAAAATCAAATTATTTTATCTAAACTAAAAAACTTAAAAATTAAATAATTTTGAAATAAAATTTATTCAAATTTAATATACTTAAATTCTTAAAAATTATATAAAAAAAATTATCCACAAGGTGAAAGAAAGTTTTGATGTGGAGATATGTACTACATATTTTACATGGGTTAGACTTTTAACCGAAGAGCTTGATACTTCTAGGTTATATAATTTAGGGATGATATGTTTTTAGTTTATAAATTTTGACACAAAATTAGAATTCGTCCTTATCCAAAATTTTGATATATTTTAGTTTTTAAACTTTAGAAATGAATGAATATAGTCATTTTAATCCAATTACGTTAGATGGTTTTTACGTGTTAAATGCACTACCCAATAAATAGTGGAATAAAAACATGTAATAGTGTAAACAAATCAAATACTAACATAAAACACATTTGACATTAAAAAATTTAACGTATTTGGATTAAAAAGACTTTATCCACTAAATTTTAGAACTTGAAGACCAAAATATATCAAAGTTAAATTTCATATATGATCGAATTTAAATTTCGTATCAAAATTCCGAACTTAAAAACATAGTTTACCTATAATTTATTTGGTGCCATATTCCATTGAATTTAAGTATCAAATTGTAGTTGTTGACATGCTCTCATCAGATCTGAATTCAATACAACTTTCACCAATGATTTTTTGACCATGTTAATCAAAGCAATATCATGCTGTAAGACTTTTATAAATTGGAAACTTTTATGCTCTTTTTCAATCATTTATTGATATGTATTGTTCTTACACAATTATTATGGTCTGCATTTTTCAAAAGAACTAAATAGAAAATAAATCTAGAGTTAAATATGACCAGAATGAAGTTTCAAACCAATTAGAGAAACTATTTATATGGTTTGATGAATACAATGTAAAATTGCATATAAAAGTACTATGTAGTTTGCATATACACATGAGCCAAAGATTAATAACATTTAGTTTTGAAAAAAAAAAAAACTGGCGTTAAAATTAAAGTAGATAGACTTTTTAATATTGAAAAATAAAAATTCTATTTAACTTTATATTTTCCAAACTTATGCTAAGTGTAAAAATGGGTTTAAATTACTTCACGTTTGATCTTGATTGAGATGGAAAAAAAGAATTAACTTTTCTAAATGTGGATCAATCTAAATTTAATTCACTTAAAATGTGTTTGAGTTAGGTTAAAAGTAGACTGATTCACAATTCAATTATAATAATCTTTTTCTTTTTGTTATTTTTTTAATATAATTATTTATTATTTTTAATTATATAGATGAAATATTTTTTAAAAACAAATCAGATGTTATTCAATATTATTTGAATATTTAATTTATTTATATTTATTTATCTTATTATGTAGGTTGATTTTAATTGACAATTACTACATATGGTAAAATAGATGAGATTGTACTACCACAAATAAATGAGTCAAAAGTAAATAAATTTTGATTATATAATAATAAATTTATAAAATCACTTAAAAGAATAAAATATTTTTAAGTAAATCAACCTCACTTATTAACCTAAGTCAAATTATATTATAATTTTTCTAACTTACTAAATAATAAACTAAATTAAATTAACTCATTTTAAAACGATGTAAAGTGACAAGTAATGTATCAAAATTTTATATTAATAATAACTCATAAAAGGAAAAAGTAAGTAATGACAATGAGAAAGTGAATTTGAAAATTTGAACTTTTAATCGATAAAAATGGAATTTTTATTTAAAAATAAACTCTTATCATTTAAAAAAATCATTGTTTTTTCTTTCATCTCTATTTTCTTTTCACTAGACTAAAAATAGCATAAAAAAGACATTGACAAAGGACGTTGGGTAGAAAGAAAACTAGAAACCAAACATGGTCCTAAGTTGTCAACACAGAAACATAATACCATGGCAAAGCATAATGATGTCTTGCCATGGAATCATAGCAAAACCATGACAACACATATGATATATATTGCTTCTAATAGTAGGTTGGCTAATTAAACGCCAATTATTGTCGAACGTTATTATGAGATTTTCTTAATTTCATTGCAAATTTTCGATTATCAATTTATCTTAATATCTAAAATGGAATACCAATAACTACTCTTTCCATAAAAATAACACTCTTTCTCTTTTCTTACTTGTTAGGGACATTACTTTATTTTAACATGTTAGCAATTATAATAATCCAATTCTAGCTACACCTTCACAACTATACCTACTCACAACCACTAATGACAAAGGAAAAATAAAGAGAATATAAGACAAAATTAAATTACAAAAGTAATATAAAATAAAATTATTTATTTATTTGATATAATAAAATTAGGTGAAAAATAGAGAAACATACTTCAGCGTTATATTACTTGATTGATTTGACAAAAAATAATAAAAATATATAAATAATATATTAGGTTCTATTTTTTTAAAATTATATATGTATTTTTTCTCTCATTTTATCTAACACATCTTTTAGTTCTGTCATCATTATTTCCACAAAACTAAAATTACACCGAAAATGTTATATACAAGAATTTAAGGGTTTGATTATTTTAATGTTTTGGATTGAAATGTTTTATTATTATAAATATATTTTATGATTTTTCTTCAAAACATCAATCATTAATTATTCAATTTCAAATGAAATAATAATTGTGTTTTTTTAATTTATTTGCAAATAAATTATATTAGTAGTCATATTTGTAATTCGTAAAAATGATATATTTATTAAGAATATGAAACTATTTGAAAATGATAATTTGTAATTATTTTTTTACCGACAAAATAACTATTTTTTTAATGAGATTCAATATTTTATCTATATATAAGTGTAGGGAACTTATTTAATTTTATTTAAACCTATTTATCAAAAACTATTACAAAGTTAGTTAGCCAAAGTTCAAACAATTGACCAAATCAAAATATCATATGATATGATATTGGGATAAGTTAAAATTGCCACCCTGCAATGCAGTGAGGCACTATGCATGTAGATGTAGTATGTGGACTATGCATGTATGGAGTATGACCTAAAAATGATAATAAATAATAATTATATAAATAAATAAATAAATAAGAGATATGTGATGCTCACGCGCCACATTTGAGAATGGAAAAAAACAGTGAGATGAAAGCAACATTAGCAAAGGAAGAAAATTTACTGTGCAGACAACATAGACAACATAAACTAAAAAAGTTAAAAAATAAAGTAGAAACAGTGATAGAGAGAGAAAGATAGCACTCCACCCCAGAAAACACAAGTAACAAAGAGTGTTTCCCACAGAAAACATAAGCAACAAAGAATCACATTCATGGCTTCCCCCCTTTACTTCAACAACTATTTGGAGCTTAATAAGCCACGGATCCAGAAAGAAAAGGACAAGCTTTGAGGCTGTTCTTCAAGTGGCTCTGCTTTTTTTCTTTATTTTTCTTGAACAAGCAAAAAAGAAGAATCACACTCATGGCTTTCTTCCTTCACTGCTGCTGTTTGGAGCATAACAAGCCACAGATCCAGAAAGAAAAAGACAAGCTTTATGGATGTTCAAGTTTTCATCTTTGGAACCCTGTGTGTGAGTTAGTGTCCATCACCAGTTTTGAATATCCCACCAAAATTCCGACCCTTCTTGCATCCCAAAATTTCACCTTTCTGAACTTTAGCATCTGAGTCTGCTTCATTTTCCAAGTCCTGTTTGTTTCTGGTTCTGGTTCTGGTTCTGTAGGCCAACCCCATTTGTTCAAAAACACCTGCTTTCAAACCGGTTTCGAACAAAGGTGCTAACTTTTGAAGAAACTGGAGTCTTTTGGGGTGGTTGGGTTAGTGGGCACTTGAAACTCTTGTTAGTTAACTTTCTTAGATGAAGGCCATGCCCTTTCCTTTTGAGGATTTTCAAGGGAAGGGAGTGTTGGATTTTTCTTCAGGCTCAGATTCACTTTCATTGCTTTTGCATCATCCACAACCAAAGTGGACCATAGACAAAGAGGATTATTGCTATGTGGGCAGCACTGAGCCCACCTCAGTTCTTGACTCCAGAAGAAGCCCAAACTCTTCCACCATGTCCTCTTCCCTTGGCAGCAGCAACACCATCAGCAAGGGTGGCAGTGGTGGTGGTTCAACCAATAACACCACTTGTTACACCCCAACCCTTTCTCACAACCCTCCTCAGACACCATTGGAAACCGCCACAGAAAAATGTGGACTCAGAATGGAGGACTGGGAGACCCAAGATCAATCAATTCTCAGACTAATCATGGCAGATGCCGAAGACCCTTCTGTAGGGTTGAGCAAGCTCTTCCAGGGCACTGCCTGTGGCTCTCACCAAACCCTTGATTTCAATGCAGGTTTTGGCGTTGTGGATCAAGGGTTGAATATGGTAAGCATTGTTGATCCTTCAGGGAATAATTACCCTGCTTTCCCTTTCATTGCTGAGAATATAGATAACAAGACTGCTTCTTTGTCTGTTGGAGAATCAATGTTTTCTGTTTCTGGTAACAATTCTCTGTTGTTGTCCACATCTCCTTGTGGGTTTAACTCTCAGCAGCAAGTGATTGGAGAGGTGGATGAGAAGCCTCAAGTCATCAATCCCCAGTTTGAGTTAAACCAGACCCAAGTTCAATTCTCTGAGAACAACCCTTCTTTCTTTGTGCCAATGATGTATCCCCAATTGCAGGAACAGCAAGTTTTCTCTCAGCATCCACCAAAACGCCCTGGTTTTGAGCCTTCTGGGCACAGTTTTCAGGCTCCAAGGTTGCCCCTTTTGGATTCTGGACAAGACATGTTTGGTCGGAGGCAACAAACACAGCTTCCATTGTTTCCTCACCACATGCCACCACAGATTGTGCCATCTGCTAAACCGCAGAAGGCTAGTTCCACCGGAGAAGATGCAAGCCAGCAGCTTCAGCAGGCTATATTTGACCAGTTATACAAAACTGCTGAGCTGATAGAAGCTGGGAATCCGGTTCATGCGCAAGGGATATTGGCGCGGCTCAATCACCAGCTCTCCCCAATTGGTAGGCCTTTTCAGAGGGCTGCTTTCTACATGAAAGAGGCTTTGATGTCTCTGCTTCATTCAAATCCTCACAACAATGTCTTGGCTTTCTCACCCATCACTTCCATTTTCAAAATCGGAGCATACAAGTCCTTTTCTGAGATTTCACCAGTCATTCAGTTTGCCAACTTCACCAGCAACCAAGCCATCATTGAAGCCTTGGAAAGGTTCGATCGGATTCACATCATCGATTTTGATATTGGGTTTGGAGTTCAATGGTCTTCTTTCATGCAAGCACTTGCCATGAGGAGTAATGGTGTGCCTTCCCTCAAAATCACTGCCATTGTGTCTCCCCTCTCTTATGATGAGTTTGAGCTCAATGTGACTCAAGAAAAGTTGAACCAATACGCCAAAGACATCAACATGTCTTTTGAGCTCAATGTCTTGAGCATCGAGTCACTGAGCTCTCCCTCATGTCCTCTCTCTGTTCAGTACTATGATAATGAAGCAACTGCTGTGAACATGCCACTTTCCTGCTTCACAAACTACCCTACATTGTTTCCCTTGGTCCTTCGCTTTGTGAAGCAGCTTAGGCCAAAAGTTGTAGTCACTCTTGACAGAAATTGTGACCAATTGGATGCACCATTTTCCACCAACATAGTCCATGCTCTCCATTGTTACTCAGCCTTGCTTGAATCACTTGATGCTGTGAATGTGAACCTCGATGTCCTCCAAAAGATTGAAAAACATTTCATCTTACCAGCCCTTAAGAAAACCATAACATGCCCCCTCCGTTCACAGGAAAAACTACCTTCTTGGAGGAACATGTTTCTTCAATATGGCTTCTCTCCATTCACATTTAGCAACTTCACTGAAGCTCAAGCTGAGTGCTTGGTGCAGAAGGCACCTGTGAGGGGATTCCAATTGGAGAGAAAGCACTCATCTCTTGTTCTTTGCTGGCAGAGGAAAGAACTCATCACAGTTTCAACTTGGAGATGCTGAACTAATTATTATTACCTTATATTTTTAAAGGTGCTTGCTTCATAACTCACTACCTAGTTTATGTAATTTCTTATGTATTTAGGCTTTTCAATGAGATTCACCACCCATCTAGATTCTAATATTCTACAGTTGTGTGTTGCTTACCTCTTTAAATATTTCACATTTCTATATTGTCTAAGGATTGGTGAATTTCATGGTTGTTGTCTTGAGGGCAAAGCAAATTGCTTTGGAAGAAAAGAACTATTTAGCCAAAAAGGGTGGTGACTGTGTTCATCTCCATGCTTTGGCTTTGTCTTGTTTGGTGATGATTACTGTGTTAGGCGCTGAATTTGGCATACATGATCTTAATGTGTAGCATGAACATCTTGTGCCAATTTTATGTATATATATGCAGGTATTTTGTTATAGCATTTAATCTAGTTAACTTTGATGTATCATTCTTCAAGTGTTATCTTTCAAAGTTAACAAACTACAAAGAATCCTAGAAGTATTACCAATCCTTCTATGTATGTTTAGTATTTCTAGAATTTCTTCAAGAGTTTAATTACTTCAAGAGCCACAGAAAAGAAGGACAAGTTTGGTGATTTACGCATTTGATCTTAGCAGAGAAATTCAAGAAAGGAAAACTTTGAAATATCATTTTTAGTGTGTTTGGATTAACTTTATGGAATGAAATAATCAATTAGTTTTTGGTGGTCAAGGAATTCAACCAATAGCTGCTTTTACTTTTTTCATGCATCATCATGATTTTGTGGAATAGAATTGATTCTTGATTGTTATATTTAACTTGACAATAATGGTGCTATGTTGGTATTACAATCATTGGTAAAATGATGTTATTTTATTGAATTAAAAGTGTTTAGAGAAATTAGTTAATCCTTAAATGATAAATTTACAATAAATATATTTGAATAAAATTTTCATACGACTTTTTTTATATTGTTTAGAGAAAAATGAATTTTAATTAGTGTTTTTTAAACTTTTATTATTTTGATTTAAAAAGATCAAACATATTAATAATTAAATAAAACTTGTAATATTAAAAAAAATACATATAGGCATTGTGAGTGTGAAAGGGCAACAATTTTTCTTTAAATAATTTGGACGAGATAAAGAGTATTTTCACGTAACAAGTAATTTGAAAAGTGTTTGACAAAATGTTGAAAGTCAATAAAATAAACTCAATTTGCTAAAAGATTTCTACTTTGGCCTTGTAAATCAATAAATACTGAAAAACTAGCTAAAATAAGCACACTTTTACTCCAAAAAACTAAAAAAATTAAAATCTCAGTACAAATAAATATTTTATTTTATTTTTCAATCTCTATTGTTTTTGTTTTCCGACAAATTTATAAGATTAGGTCAATTCACTCTACATTTACGTTTTTAGCAGATTGGTGGCGGGACGCAAGGGACCAACAACTTTCCAAATTGCATATATTTTTTTAATTCTTTAAGTGTTAAAATAAATTATTTAGTGTTTTTATAATTATAAAATATTTTTCACTTCAAACAATCTTCCAACTTGTTTAGAATAACTATGTTCTTGTTACAAAATATCTATCAATTTTATCATAACCCGTCCCAATACAAAAGAATAAAAGTTATTGCAATTTTAACTTTAAGGAAATTCTAAATTGGACAGCATTCTCAATATTTATTGAAATGTTAATTTTTCATTTTTAATTTCTCAAATAAATTGCATTAGCATTTATGTTTGAAAAAAATAATAATAATACATTTATTAAAGAGGTGAGATGAGGGATATTTATTGAATTGGAGAATCAGATAACCCAGTGCAATTGGTTGTGTTTTCTTTTGGGATTAAATTAAATCCATTTTAAGTGGAACTCACTCAATCTTTAAATGTGGAGTGATGCTATATATATATATATATATATATATA
>Ga0214544_1000907_pt1 | contig 58338 bp, 46 predicted proteins | sample CNSS3metaG_FD_160074 | JGI IMG/M metagenome (GOLD analysis project Ga0214544, IMG submission 160074) | Root nodule microbial communities from cowpea collected in UCLA plant growth center, Los Angeles, California, USA - CNSS3 | ecosystem: Host-associated > Plants > Roots > Nodule | place: USA... | reverse complement strand
ATATATATATATATATATATATATATATATATATATATATATATATATATACCCTCAAGATATTATGATATTATGAAATGTTTCCAAAATATTTATGGTTAATGTCTTATGATATAATAAGTTATTATGTTATATCTCTAAGATATTATAATAATATTAATTTATTATTTAACATCATTAAGATATTATGATATAATAATTCATTATATAATATTTTTAAGATATAATAAGTATCTTAAGTAATAATATCTATTCGATATATTTGTTTTACTTATGGCACAGGAAGTCTATAAATACATGTTATTACAAAAATTATAAAAATATCATATAATTACTTTACTCTCGTATACTTTACTCTCATATATCCACTTATCCTCTATAACTGAGTTGAGCGTCAGAGAGTCTTTGCAGATGAATCTCCTCTATTGGTGATTCAAAGCTCGGTTACACAACAACAATTAGGTTGGCCCTCCTCTAACACTACTCGACCAAATTAAGTAAGAATAATAAATAAAAAAGGATTGTAGTGATAATGACATATTTTCTAATAAAAAATTTTAGTATAGGTTGTGTCTTACATCTCTTATTTGTTCTCCGCAGGGACACAATTCTTTTAGTTGATGGTATGAAACACAATTTACTAAGCATAAGTCAATTGTGTAATAATGAGTAATGTATCAAGTTTAATAAAGGCCAATGTATAGTTAACAATAATGATGGAACCAAATTTTTTATTACTAATAGGTAAGGAAATCTATATAAAATTGATATAGAGGAGTTATTAACTCAAAAGGTTTGTTGATTCAAGACAATCAAGGCTCTACCTCTGGTTTAGGAATTCAATTTCATATGGCACTACGACCTTTCTTCTTCTAACACTTGGAACATATTTAGAGAGAAGTATGGGAGATTATCAGCAATTCTTAGAGCTTATTAATTTGCTAATCATTATGAGTGGTTGAGTTCTCTTATTGGAGGTTTGATGTAATTAGGTTGGATTGTGTATGGCTACTTCTTTAACGCTTAATTGTGTTCTGTTTTAATAATTTGTGGTTTGATTTATGGTTTGTATTCTATTTAATTGGTTTAAATTGAGTGTGAAGACTAATCGTAAATTGTGCTCCAATTAAACCATCATATTCTATGAAGCAATATAGCCGACATCGACATACGCAAAAGTTTTGAAAAATATGCTGACAAAGAAGAGAAAGTACATAGAAAAAGACATCATTGAGGTTCAAGGCAACTGTAGTGCAATCATTTAGAAGGCTCTCCCTCCAATTGGAAATTTGATAATTGGGAAGGTGTTGATTGACTTGGGAGCTAGCATTAATTTAATGCCCTTATCTATGCTTGAGAAAATTAAGGCCTTGAAGTCAAACCAACTAGGATGACTTTACAACAAGCGGATAATCAATAAAATACCCTTATGGAGTCGTGGAGGATGTACTTGTGCAGGTGGACAAATTCACTTTTCTAATGGAATTTTTCATACTCGATATGAAGGAAGATGTTGAGGTTCCTCTCATCCTTGGAAGACCATTCATGAAAATCGTTAAAGTTATCATATATGTTGATGGCGGTAAGCTTAAAATCAAGATCAAGAGGAGGAGGTAAACTTCAATATCTCTAAATCAACCTATAATCCAGAACTGAAGGATATCCATGCCGTTAGGGAAGTTTTATATGTGACAAGTAAGCAAGGGCATTTTTCAAGGTTTCTGAAAGAATGTTCCAGTTGTTTTACTCCACAACAGGAAAAGGAAAAGGATCCTCCTCCGGAGAAGAAGAAAGATGTTCTAGTTAATCACCATGCCTTGTTGGAAGGGACGAAACTCAGACCAAGCCAACCTATTATGTTAAAGAAATGTAAGCGAACATCTTTTTATGAAAAATGAAGAAAAAATGACCAAATTTTTTGGTTATTAAAGAGATCAAAGCTGGTGGGAAAATAAAGATTGAAAAGCCCTATTCTAAAACAATAAAATTAGTGATTAGTCAAAAGTTGAAATGATACAAGTGTCAAGAGAAGAATCACACCAGAAGAACAAATCATGAACCATGCTTATCAGGGGTTGAGCTATCAGACGTTAAACTAGCACTTATTAGGAGGCAACCCAACATTTAAATTTTTAATTTTAGTTAAAAAGAAACAGTAATAGCATACTCGCAAGGCGATCCCAGTTGCCCAATGACCATTTAGTCCCTATTTTTACCACTCATCCAATGAACAATATCATTTAGCTCAGCAAGGGATACATGATAGAGTTATTTTCAGAATTTGAAAGATTCAAGGTAGTTCGCCCAATGAGTTATCTCTTCTCGCACAACGAAGAACAAGGAGTTTTCTTATTTTGTATTATTACTTTGAGTAATTTTAATTTATTGTATTTGTTTCTGCATTTTATTTTTTGTTTACACGTGTCTACCATTTTCTTAAGCTTCATCTGAGCTAAATCATGTTCTCAATGTACATTGTCAACTAATGTAATGATAAATTAAAATGAACTACACATGAGCATTGATTGTTTTACATCATTATTGTGCATATTGATTGTAATATTTTGTTACATGCTTTAAGTGAAAGATAGTTTGGTATGATGATATGATAGTCAGTCCTTTTTCAAATGTGAGAGTGAAACTAGACTTTTGAAATTTTTTTAGTATTATGAGCTTATGTGTAAAGAGTTGTAAGGGAGTAGTTATTTCCATGAAATTGATTTTTGCCTAATTCTTGTTAATGAAATCACATAATTGGTTAGAAAGGATAAATGCATTGTTTGGTATGTTAAAGCTAGTTATCCAAATGACCAATCTTAAATTAATTGTTTGTTACCCTTTTTGAGCATAATTGTTCCATTCTTTACCCATAGCCTTTAAAGAGAATATATTTTGTCCCACACCTTAACACAGAGAACATGTACATGTTGAGTGAAATAAAGGTATAAGATGAGATCAGTTTAGGTAGGATGTAAACATCCTACCACCTATAAGTGTATGAGATTGAATAAGTTTAGGGTGGGCTTTTGTAAACAAACTATATCCCAACAAAGTGAATAAGTTTGGGGTAGGCTTTTGTATGAACCCTAACCTAAGAAAAAGAAAAAGAGGATATATAAAAATTCTATGTGATAGAAAAGGGTTGCATGAAGTACATGAAAAAAGTAGAGCATACTCACAAAAACATTCACATGTGTTTGGGTAGGCTTTTGTATAAACCCTACCCTAGGAAAAAGAAAAGGAGGATAGCTAATAATTTTATGTGATAGAAAAGGGTTGCATGAAGTACATGAAAAAAAAAATGGAGCATACTCACAAAAACATTCACTTGTGTTTGTTCCCTTAGGCTTAATGGTGTGGTTGAATTCCTAGAAAAACCAATATTTTTTCTAGCCAAGCCTCATTACAAGCCTATGAAAGACCTTTTTTTATCTTACCAATGAAGTGAATTTTATAACTTAGATGATGGACAAAAGTTGATGAAGTGGTTTTATAACATGTTGTGTGTGAATGATTATTATTACTATACACATGTGTGTTGAGTGAAATAACTGCATTGTTGTGAGTTATTTCAATAAGTATGGATTGTTAATTCTTATCATGATTGATGATTAAGTGGATGCATGAAAGTCACACTATTTTGTTTCGAACTTTTAGCAACAAGAAAAATTCTTTAATGTGGCACAATTAAGATTCAAAAGTCAGTTGCTCTTAAAAATGTATTAATCAGTTAATGAGAGTATTTAACATAAAAAAATTCTAAGCTCCCATGAGGACATGAAAATTTTTAAGTTTGGGTATTTTTATAATTGACATTATCATGTTTTAATTTTAGTTTATTTTTATGTTTATAATTATTTAATTTTTGGATTTTATTTGATATTTCAGGTTTTATTCAACAAAAGTGGAAAAGATAAATGTGTGAATTCTATTTTGCAAATAGATAGAAATCTCAGAGATTTGGGGAGATTATCAATATAATAAGTGGAATATTGATTAATGAAGAATTATCAACAATATCAATAATCTACAAAGTTGGTTACTCAAATTACAAGTCATAATAATTGAAGAATAATTCAAAGATATGAAATCTCCAAGGATTAAAAGATATATATCAAGGATTATTTCTTACAATTTATTCAAGTACCAAATCACGTCCAATTATGAAGTCTATAAATTGAGGGTCTGATATAGGTCAAAAACATACAATCGGAGAGAAATAAACTTGATATCTCTCACTTGAAGGTAGAAGGGCATTATAAAGGTTGGAGACATTCAATTTTAACATCAATCTTATGTTAAGTATGTCTAGGAATAGCTAACTCCCTCCTTCATGGGGGTTAGGTTTAATGTATTCTTAATTCTCTAAGAATTCCACTATTCAATATAATTTTTTTCCATCACTCTTGTTTTCCATCATTCTAAAGGTTGGAGACATTCCACCGTATTATTGGACATGATATTAGATTCTACACTAGAGTGCACAACTAATTGATTGTTCATCTAGACGTAGTTTACATCATTGGTCATTCATAACATTGGAATTTTGATCATTAATGTGAACTCTTAATAAAGAAAGGTCTAAAACATTAGGGTTCTTATTAAAGTTTAGACTTGCCGCTAAGACATTAGGACATGTTACATAAGGTGTGAATGCTAGTGTAGGAATTAGAAGAATATTATTTGGTGTTTTTGCTTTAAATTGGATCATGAAACCCAATCTGAGTGAAGATTTTATCTTATATTTTTCTCAATCAAGTTTTTTTGTTTCCATTATGCTAGATGTAAGACCTAGGAAATTCATAACCAATAATAATTAATAAAGTGCAAGTAATGTGGGTTGAGAATACCCTAAGAAAAATTCTTGACAAGTGTTAGACAAAGAACAATGGTAGCTCAAGTGGTTGAGTGTGTGGAGTGATGTGGAGAGGACTTGAGTTTGAGTCTTTTGTGTGTGTCGTAGTTTAATATTTTAATTGCGTTTTGCCTTACAATTATATTGTGAATACGGAAGTATAATTTAACATTTTATGTATGAGTGAATTAACATGAATTACACGATAGCTTGATGGTTATGCATATGCTTGGCAGGTGGTAGAATGTAGGTTCGAACCTTGGTTAACAAGAGTGGTTTTTTTTTATGCTTTAATATTTTGCTAAAGGAAGGAGAAAACCAAGAACCTCTTGAAATTCCTTGAGAAACCATAAGGGTAGCTTGGAAGTAGTTGAGGTGCAACTAAAGCAAAATAATGGTCACTTACTATTAATTTCAATTAATTATTTTTTGGGCTGGAAAAATTGAGGGTGAGTGAGAAAACAGAGAGTTCTTGAGTTTTGGCAGCATGGAGAGTGAGAGGGAACTAAGACATAGTGATCCAGAGAGAAAATTTGAGTGTTGACAGAGAGTAGGAGTGGAACCTTTAAATACAAGAAGAATCCATTAGGATTTGCTTTTGGGAGCAAGGAAACCAGGTAAGGGGAGTTGTTCATGCATGTTTTAGTTTTGTTTATATTGTTCTGAATGATTCCATGGCCTGAATGTTTGAATCTCCTTTCAATTTGCGTGAATTTTCGTACGTTCTGGGTTTTTGCCCAGAAACCGCCTGGCGGCCAAGAAGGCCTTGCCAGGCGACACAACCATTCTTGATGGTTTTCTGGGTTCTGTGATGAACCGCCTAACGACAATGAGGAACCGCTAGGCGACACGCATTGGAATCGCATAGTTCGATGTGTTTTTGATGTCTTTATGATGTGTTTGGCATTATGCAATTATATGAACTTGATAATATGTTTCTTGGCATAATTGGATGACAATGTAGGTTGTTGGTGGTGATTTGATAAATTGGGGTTTGTGTGTAAATACGAGATTAATATGGGTTTGTGTTTGATTACTAATTATAACGTACAGAAATTAGAAATTTGTTATTGGAAGACTTCGGTTAGATTAATAGAATTGTGAGTGCATGTTGAATATGTGAATACTTGTGGTTGAATTGTTAATGGAATACTGATTTGGGAATTTAGGGATATTAGGGTTTTTTTGCAGGTGCGAGGAAATCTGGAGTTTCCCAGATTCTTGATGCACCGCCTGGCAGTATAAAACGTGCCGCCAAGCGATACCGAGAGACCAATAGTGTTTTGGCATGCTCAGTGGAAAATTGACATTGTGGATGCTATGGATAGCTTTTAGTATGAAAATGAGTGTGATTGCATGATGTAAGGGTACTTAATTGGATGTGTTGATGTATGAATTAGAGTTAAGGAGTCATAAGAAACTTGAAGTGATTAAAATATTGGAAGAAAGGAGTTAAGATAGGTTCTATTAACACACTAAATAAATTGCATGACTTAGAAATTTCAAAGATTGTTATTTGGAGTATTCTAAATATATGTATGATTTCTTGTTAGTGTCAATTAAAACCTTTAAGAGTACTCACGGATGGGTTAGTTACATATTGGCTTAATAATGAATGAGTATCATAGTGTTGTGGATTTTGTATGATTTCATGTATGTCTGGACTGCTGGTATAAAGCTTCACCTATTTCAAGTATATGTTTAAATTGCTTAAAGTGGTGCATTATTTTTAAGATGGAATGCTTGAGAATTTATTTTTTTGATTTGTCCTTAGCAAACTGTTATGTTGGGTTACGTGATATGAAAATTGTATTCACATGAAAGTGGTGGTTTGATTGTATTATTGAAATGCTTGGATGTACTAGAAAGCGTGTTGATATGCTTAAACTAGTAGAAACATGACTTTACTGGTGTGACACTTAGCGGTAGGGGATGCTCCGCTAGGTGATAAGCCACAAATAGGGGGGGCAGAGGGAGATGGCGTTGGGCGGCAGGGCGTTACCGCCACGTGGTCTGGAGGACTTTTTGCCTAGCGGCGCTTACGCAGCGTCAGGCGATAGTGCAGGATAGGGGTCCGTTGCAGATGGATTTGTATGGATGATTTTGTTGGATTGGTCAAGGATATGCTAGATTAAGTTACGAGCGGGGAGGTACGTAACGGAGATGTGAGATGCGTGATTTATGCGGGCGGGGAGGTCCGTATCTTTGTATACTTTTGTATGGGGATACGAGCAGGGAGGTTCGTATGTTTCGTGCTCACACTTGAGGCTACTATGAGCATGGAGGTTCATAGTAGGTGTTCACGCATGTTGGACTACGATCGGGTAGGTTCGTAGAGCTGGACTACGGGCAGGGAGGTCTACAGGGTTGGACCACAAGCGGGTAGGTTCATGGGAGCATGATAATCTCTAAAGACAAGGTTGTAAATGAATCTTTCTCATACAAGTTATGAGATTGTGATAGGAATAATTATAGAGAAGTCAATAAATTAAAATTGGCTAAGATAGATTGGGTGAGGGGTAATTTGTATTATTCATTAATTGTCTTATATTTTTCTTTCTCAGCTCACCCTTTTTGTTTGTGTTTGGCGATGATCGCGTGACTTGTCATGTGGGAGCATTTGTGAATCCAGGTGAGCATGCTGATGCGTAGAGATTGAGTGGGACAGAGTATGCGATGATTTACTCTATGTTTCGATTTCAAACATGTTGTAATAAACATTATGAGGCTTTTCTCTACTATGATCTTTTAATAAAGATGTCACAGCGTAATATAACCGCCGAGATATAAGTTTTAAATTTTCCCGCATTTGGAACCTTATTTACTATTTTGGGTTTCAATAAATTATAAGATATTTTGCTTTATCAAGTAATATCCACCTAGGGTGTTACATCATATTTTGTTTATATTTTATATCTTAATTCGACATTTATTTTCCTTTAAACTAAAAATGTTTTGGTATTCTCATCCTTTATCAATAATAAATCAATTAATTTAAACTACATTATAACCCATATGGGATACAATATCTAGACTTGTCCATTGTATTAGTTGCATAATTTGATACACTTAATAAATACAAAACAATTTTATATCTATTATGACGACAATATCCACGAGGATGGATTTATTTGTCATCCTTAATTATTAGTGATAATCCAAAAAATTGATATTTTGTAATATAAAATTTAGAATAAAAGAAAAATAATTTAACAATTAAATTCATATCTCCTTTTATTTTTTTAACTTAGGCATTCAAACTTTTTTATGAATAAAAGTAACCTTCAAAATTCTATAACAATTCCATTATAATTATAAAAACTCATAAACATCACTAAACATTTTTAATAATCTTCAATGAGACTATTTAATAGGGATGTAAAAAAAATTCGTACTTGTGGGAACCAACAAATAAAAGTCGCAACAAGTAGGAAATAAATATTGTAAATGGATACCTACAGGTAACGGGTACAAGTATTTTTTATACTCGCATATTAACAAGTCGAGTCAGGTATCATAGTATTCGTACCCGTGGATACCTATACTTACTATACTCTAATTTAAATTAAAAAAATTAAAAAAAATAATTAAAATATTAACATATTGATTTTGAATAAGTTATTAATTATTAATTAGTTTTAAAATACAATATCTATTTATTTGTAAATTGTCATATAAACACTATTTCAATGAGTTATTTTGACTTTGTTTGAAAATTATGAATGTTGTTTATTGTATTTTATTTGGATTTATGATTAAAATATGCTGTTAAATATTAATTTTTTTATAAATACCTCTAGGTACCCATATATATATATATATATATATATATATATATATATATATATGTGAATATTAAAAAATATGCAAGTATTTACATAATAGACCTGCATAAATATAAAAATGGGTACAAGATATATATTTATCCAACAAATACGATACAAGAGAATTACTACCTTTATCCTACATTGACATCGTTGTCTTACTATAACAAATTATTATGGTTAAAATATCTTTTAGGTCCCAATTTTTGTCAAGTTTTGTCAAATCAATCCTAATTTTATTTTTGTGTTCAATAGGTCTTAATTTTCGTCAATTTTGTTCAATTTGGTCATTTTTCACTAAAACTGTTTAAATCATTGATGGTAATGAAGAGTGACTACCACATGTCATTCGTGGTTATTTATTTATTTTTTAATTTCTTTTAAATGTTCATGTCTCAACTCAACGTGCCATGTGTTAGAGTCGATGCTTTATATTCAATTTAGTCCCTATATTTGTTATTTTTGTTCAATTTAGTCCCAATTTTGTTTAAAATTGAACAATTTTGTTCCTCTCGAAATTAGATCAAATTTAAATTTTATATAAAATTTATAATGATATGAATTTTATTATATTTAATAAAAAATGTGAATTTTAATATAAAAATTATATTGATCTTAATTTGAGATAAAATTGGTTCATGCTAAAAAAATTGAGACTGAACAAAAATAACATCTATAAGAACCAAATTGAATATAAAACATTGACTCCAACACGTGGCATATTGTTAGGTTAATATGTGAGCATTTAAGAAAAAAAAAAAACACAAAGTGTCACACACAATCATTAATGATTTTAACGATATTAATAAAAAAAGACCAAATTAAAAAAAAAAATTTGACAAAAATTGAAATTTATTTCGGCACAAAAATAAAATTTAGATGAATTTTCCAACACAGAGTATCCGCACTTGGGATCGAACAAATATTTTAACAAAATATTATTCGGGAAACCAATTTAGATGAATTTTCCTACGCCGAGTATCCGCATAGCTTACCATGTTTCCCACGTTGTTTCTCGCAACTAACATGTTGCACTTATGTCACTTTCCTGCTAACTACCAATGTCACGCCTGCTTGTACGTGACAACTGTACTGGTTTTTTATTTTATTTTTAATTAATTTAAATATATTTTAAATTGTTAAATAATTTTGAAGATAGAACTGAAATTTATTTCTATTTTAAATTTTGGTACATGTTTATTTAAAAATATTAAAAATAATAAATATAATTATTTTAATATAATGATGTCAAAAAATATAAATAATTTAAATAGAATATGTTTAACACGTAAAAAAATTTAATCCAAATAAATTAAAAATATTATATCCAATTATTTTTAAATTTTGAGAACAAATATATTATGAGAAAAGGTTAATTCCAATTTTAGATTTAAACTTAAAGTCTAAAGTCATAATTACTTTTTATTTTCTTTTAAATCACATCATTATTTATTAATATCATTCTCTAAAAATGATGTTAAACATTAGTTTATATTCAGGTAACTTTTATAAAAAGGCAGAAATTAATATAGAAAAATAATAAATTAACAAAGATTTTTCTTACAAAGTTTGACAAACTTTCAATTTGAGTAAAAAAAATATTATTTTATTATTTTATTTTAGTTAACAACTAAAAAGTTAATTAATTTTAATTATATTTAAAGAAAGTTTGTCAACTTTGTAAAATAATTTATTGTCAAAAGATAATTTTCCCTTATATAAGTTTGTTTACCATAAAAATTATTCTTTAATTATAAATACTTTCTTATTTCTTTAATGTATTTACCTTTTATGAAAAAAAAGGAAGACTTTAAGCTATTTCTGGAAAGAGCAGAAAATTATTTTTTTCTACTACCAAAATTTTAAATATATTTAAGTAACCATAATCAAAATTCTGAGTATATTTTATTAAGATACCTTTTTTGTAAAAATATAAACAAAAACACCTATGTGGCGAATAGATTTTGCAGATATTCCAAAAAAGAAATATTAGCTTAACTAAAAAATCACATTTTTTTTTTAATTTTTGATGAAAAAAATATACATAGATAACATATAAACAACACCAATCACGTTAAATAAATTTGAGAACCACTATGAACTGCAACTTCTAGCCAGCTCACTCAAAAATATGTGGCTTGAGAGATAACATATAAACAACACCAATCACGTTACCGTAGTGATAGGCTATAGTATCAATATTGTTCACAATATTATGCAGTAGACAACAAATGAACTCCTTTATTTGTTCACATGATGAATTATGGTTTGCCGTTTATAATGTTAACAGTTATATAACAAAAAATTTCTAAATCTCTATTTCGAGCTTCTTGCCATTTAGCTCTTATATTATATCATATTCTTTATCGCATAACTCATTATTTTCTATTTCCATTTTTCATACTACCCTCAGAAACTTTTAATTAAATTCCAATTATATTAATGAATTTTGTATGTAAGTTAAATTCTCAATAAACTTAAATTCATTTCACTTTATAGTTTCCTTATAAGTATATGATGTCTTCTATATTACAAATTTTAGAAAAAAATTGTTTTGTTTCAAACTACCAACGACAGGGGTTATTACCTACCAACAATATTTTTTCCTTTTGAATACAACTTAGAAATTTTGTGTGTAAGTTAAATTCACTAGTGCATTTAAGAGTTTTTACATCACAGTATACGTCTCAGTTCTTGCGCATCCGCTGCATATAAACATGCGGTGGCATTTTTGTAATTAAAGTCAACTTTTATGTCTCGGATGCTATTCTAACCGAGCCATATAGCTTAAAAAATTTTGACAATTCCCACTTTCCCAGAATTTGAAATTTTTTACATGCTTTTATGCCTCGAGTACCGCTGAACCGAGGCCTAATAGCTTTTATACTTCAGGTGCTTTTTACCCGATGTAATTAAGTTGCAGTTTTTTAATTTTTTTTATTTTATTAGAGGAATATGCCTCAATTCTTTTATAACCGAGGCAGTATATGACTTATGCATCGATCCTCCTGCCAACCGAGGCATATGAGCAACCCAATATGCCTAAGTTTCGAAATAACCAAGGTAGTATCATTTCGTAGGGTTAGAAAAACCCAAATCTTTTCACACCGCAGTAGCAAATGTTCTACACTTCTTCTTCTTCTCCGAGCGTCCCACACACCTGATCCATTCTTCCACTACGCGCCAGCCCTTCATTCCGCCTGCACCGCCACTGCACCGTCGAGGAGGTTTCCAGCGCCACTGCATCTTCTTCTTCTTCGACCAACCATCATCGTTGTTCCGCTGCGACATAATTGGGTTGAATGAAAAGGTTAGGAATTAGTTAGGCTGGCATGGGTTAGCGTAGAGTTAGGTGAATGGGTTAGCGTGTAGTTAGTGGTTATGAGGTTGTAAGGGTGTAGTGGGTTAGTGTGTGCATGAGGTGCATAAGATGCAAGTGAGGGGCGTTAGTTTTTAAGGTGTGATGCAAGAGTGGTGACCTTAAGTGTGTGTGTGTGTTGTGATGGGCATTAGTGTGAGTGAGATTTTGAGTGTGTGGGTGCATGCATGGTGTAAGTGGGGTTTAGTGAATTATGCAGGTGTGGGTACTGTGAGAAGTGAGTGTGTGTGTTGGGTTTAGGTCCTATGAGTGATTGTTTTAGTGAGGTGTGAGTGTTGGGTCGTGGGTGTAGTGAGATGAGAATGTGTTTTAGTGATGCATGCATCATGCAAGGGTGTTGTGGAAAAAGAGAGAAGAGTGTGTCACATTAGTGGGTGGTTTAGTGTGTGGCTACTGTGAAAAAAAAGAGAGAAGAGTGTTGTGAGGAATGTGAACGTGATTTCCATGAAGGACAAAATTGTTGTGTGGCTTTGTTCCTTGCACAGGCCTCCCCCTAACCATCTCAAACAAGTTATAGATTGGTAAGAACTTATTTTTTATGAACTTTCTTTCTTATATAATTGTACGTTAACACCTTACCTTTTTCATAGTTCAATTGCTGGACATAGCATGTTGTTAGGGAAATCAACTGCTATGACAAAAAGGCTAGCATGGTTGGGCCTCCAGGTTTGCTATTTTGGTCTATAGTATTATAGTTATTCAATTTCTTTTCTTTCTCAATTACTTATAATTGTGCATTCATTGTAGTGTAATTTACAAACTGACTCATATGAGTGTGGTTACTATGTAATGTAATGGATATCAATCGTTGCACATGTCTGTATCACAAGTGGTTGGGAAACGATAATAGTTTCACTATATCAAATTATCTTCAATTTTGTATTATTTTATATACTAATTTAAATTATTCTCTTGTGTGCAAAGATTCAGTACCACTACATCAATCCCCACCAAGTCCATCAAATATTTAAGGATAGCTTGTGCAAAGTACATCATACAAATGTACAATAGTACTTAGTATATTTGTTTATGGTAGCATATGAGATTGTGATGAATGCTACATTAATATGAATAGTATTTAAGTATTTTGCCACATTTTCTATTTGAATAGCATTTGGTTTTTGTTTTTGGTTGGTTTTGGTTTTCTGGTTGAAAATTTGCAAGTTAAATGTGGTGATTATGAATAAAACAAGACCATAATTAAAAAAGAAATGACAACTTTATGCCTCGGTTGTAACCAAAACCGAGGTAGAAGGTTATAATGAATTTTATTATTTTTTTAATAACTAATATGCCTCGGTTGAACCAAAACTGATGCAGTAAATCTAACTTTCTACTTTGGTTGGACCAGACCCAAGGCATAAACTATATTTATAATGATTTTTTTTAATAACTAATATGCCTCGATTGAACCAGAACCGAGGTTGTAAATCTAACTTTCTGCTTCGGTTGGACCAAACCCGAGGCATAAATTGTATTTAATTTTTTTTATGCATCATTAGGCCTCAGTTGGTGGAAACCGAGGCAGTAACGATTCAAATATGCCTCGGGTTGACAACCAATGCATAAAGTAGTGTCTTTTTACCTCGACAGTATATGTCTCGGGTGCACCGGTGATTCTCTACAAATTAAATTTCATTTCACGTTACTTTCTCCTAATTTTTTATATAGAAACATCATCTTGTTGAAACTACCCACGATAGAGGTTATCACCAACAATATTTTTTCCTTTTGCAGTATTTAGAGGCATTTACGAGCGATGAATGGCGAGATTACTCCATAATCCCATCCCTCTGTACTTGTGAAGATTTGAGGGTAACCAAAGTTGTTTTACAGAAACACCTTTGCTATAATTGAACGTTCCATGCATGTGAAGGTACAATGGGAAGGAAAGATGCAAAAAATGGTTGGAGGAAGGTTAGAATGCTGGATCATGTTTTACAGCTCCATGTGACCAAGATGAGTCATGTTGAAGTATTGGAATCAGTTTTGGGTTATGTTGCAACCAATTCCAACATTGTGTGAAGCAGGCAAAATCAATTCTTGAGGGTGTTGGAATTGATTCCACAGGGGAATCAATTCCCACTAACACAAAAAGTCCTCATAACGTTTGTTATTTTTGAATTTTGACGTCTGTAAAAATACCGAAGTCATATTCGGTGACATTAAAATTAACGTCCGAAAGAAAAATATACATTACTTAACGTCAAAAATATGAGTAACCAATGTCCCTTAACGTCAGTTCGAATGCCACCCAACGTTCAACTCGCACCATTTAGAGGGGGAAAATTGCTAAAATTGACAAACGTCAATTTTAGCTATTTTTTTAAGTTTTGCTATATTTACAAATTCTCACACCTAAAAAACAGAAAAGTCCCCGAATAGTTGACATTATATTCCAGCAACGTGGTGAATTTACAATTCTAACTAATAATTGTAAAGTTGTCTAAACTTTTACAATTACCACAAAAGTAAAATTTCATCAAGAAAATTGTTCTACGGTGTTTTGAAAATAAAATTCTAATGTTATTCTAATGCCTAACTCCATTGTTCCAAATAAATATGTTGCCCACTCCTGTCTTAGTGTATGGGTAGTGTCATCGGATAAAGGTGATGAATTCTTGAAGCGCTGAAAAGATAATACAAAGTCATTATGCATGAATATCATTGTTTAAAGTTTGATATGTTTTATAATATCTTAAAGATATATACATATATTATTACCTTTATCCAATCATCTTTAACTGCAACTCGAATGATTGTTCTTATACAAGACATGTCATAATACCCATATTCCCATGAATCTTGTTGCTTGTTACACTAAAGGTGACAAAGAAAATAATCACATATCAAATTCATAAGTTGACATGCAAAAATTAATAACTCGGTAAATGAATGAGTTACAACTTTTTGGTATAATACTTTAATCTGTTGTGCTCTGGCCTCACCCACACTCTAATGAAATTTTGGAAACATAAAATATAGGTTAGTTTTAATATAACTAAATACATGATATGAAAAAAAAAGTAACACTTATTCTTGTAACATGTTTTTCAAAGCATTTTTAATCTTCCAATGAATGAGCAAAACCATACAACTGTGCATTGATTTGAAATGATGACGAATAATTGTCAATGAGACCTATCGTCAATCACAAATACTTAGTCGAATACTCAACAATAATTCATCAAATATTATAAGTAATAACACCTACCCATTAATGTACGACACTGTAAATCTCTCTGTTTGACTCATCCATCCATGTTTACAAAACCGTTTTAACGTGATCAGGTGTGTTTCTAGAAGCTTGGATGGTCTGAGGTTCAATGAATCCATACATGGAAGCTCGACCTTGTTCCACAATTACTTTGTCCATTTACCTACAATAAGACAGTTAGGTATAAATTAAAAGTACCAATTCCAAGTTTTAAATGTGGAATACAATAAAAAATCTTACATGCACCATAGTTGTAAAATTGAAATATTTAACATCTTGTCTCCCGCAACAATCTCTAGTTCATCATTCAAATTGATGTACAATAGGACATGACAATGAAGGCCAAATACTTTTAACTCCCACTTTAGCACTACCGGTCCTCTCTTTAATTTGTGTAATTTTGTGAGCAGCTTCCCTAGAGGTTCATCTTCTGCTTCTGCCATGTCATCATTTTCACGAATAACACGTTGACGCATTTTAGGACGGGTGGACTGAAGTAAAGATTTTTGAAAGGTATAAAATCAAAAAGATTATAAATACTAAGATTGAACTACTAAGAATATGATGCCCTAATACCTTTTGTGGGCCAAAGTATGGCATCATCAATGCTTTAGGCTAAGCTATAAATGTGCCTAAGGCCTTCCCAACGAATTGGATTTCTGAAGTTGGCAAAGGCACTTGAGCATGGGGATCTTGAATCTCATCAATCGTTACACGCGCGTACTGGGGCAGTAGAGGAACACCATGGATAGTCTCCCCCCTTGAAGTTGTCGTCCAATGGCCACTACGTGCGGACGATCTCCATCAACCAATAGCGCATACTGAATTGTGTAGTCAGTATGATCTACAACAGAGCATGAGCCTTTTGTGCTCACACGATGTCCTGTAAGAGCTTGAGTTGGGATCTCCATATTCTACTGCTGCATGGATAGAATATTTTTCTTCAAGTGTTCTTTGTATTTGTTGTTGTTGTTGAAGTTGTTCTATGAAGCATTGCTCCATAATTCCCATGCGTTGGTTCATTTTTTCCTCCATTTCTTGCTCCATCTTCCTCATGGCCTCTTGACTCAATGATGCATTAATTCTTTGTGGAGGACCAAAGTAATCTCGAAGACCAATAAAACCTCCAACACCACGAACACGTCTTGAGTGCTTTGGCTTTCCAATTGTCGTTGTCAGTATATCGTTCCGACCATGACCAACAAACAAACCTTGAGTCTCTAGCTCAACTAACTCATCATGCACCATATAAGCAAGTTTAATCATAAAGGGGAAGCATATGAACTATGGGTCTCGAATACGGGATGTACTTACTATTCTTGTGATATCATTTGAGCTGATAGTGATGTCGTGTGCCCATCGGACTTAGTTCGAGCAGCCTTCCACAGCTTGTACCTAGGAATTACAGGTACTTTGTTACGGGACTCAAGTCCTAAGGCTTGTGCATAAGACTTTTTCATTTTTTTTCTCTAATAATGAATAGCCACCTCGAGAGAGTACGTGCGGTGTATCATTAGGCCTTGGTCTTTCTTGGTCTACTATCCTTTTTTCCTGTCACACACATAACATTATTTATAATTTTAATTCAAAAATGTGTGACTAATGTCACTATAAACAAATTTCATAAACAAACCTGCCAATCCTCGGACTCTTTACATGCATAAAAATACATCCAATGCTCCTTAAAGATTTAGTACTTCATACAAGTATCATGTTGTCTGTCTCTGAACACATATAGACGTGTGAGCCTTGCCCTGAAGTCCCTCCATCTGGTGCCTATGTGAGATAACACCTTCTTCCTAATTCACTCATTGTTCGGAGCAATCTCAAAATTTTGTTGTTCAAAACAACAAATAAGTTATGTGTTAAGTAAGATAATAAACAATATAGTTGCTATAAGTAAACATACCAGAACATCCTGCCATAGGGGTTCTTGTCAACCTCTGTGACGTCATCCCACTAAGCAATCACAATAGGGATTTTTGTTTTCGTCAACATCCCTGTATAGTTATGGTAACCTTTTTCTCCTAGGCCACTAGGATTTCCCGATCGGGGATCAATCTTGACCAGCAACCTTAGTTTACCAGTTTATGACACTCGGCAACTAAGTCACAGATCTAACATGTCCGCTCTTTCTTGACCCAAAGCTCGTCATACTTGAAAAACATATCGTTAGAAAATGTTAATAAGGAAAATATACTAAATTACCTATACTATATTACACGAAAAATATAAAATTATAAATGTGAACATATTAATAAATAAACACCTATTAAGGTATTGTTTTCTCCCATATGCCTTCATTGTGAACACTTCGAATAGCATGGATGTCATCGGTTATGTCATCAACCTTGTCTTGAATGGTTGCTAATGAGAAAGACACCGTCTCAAGTAGATCAAGACAATCTTCATCATGATTTTTGTGCATGCTTCTTCCTTTAATACAATTACCATTTCTGATTGGCTGGATCATTGACATAAAAAATTTTCTTTCTTGACTGGCCATAATAAATGGTTCATCCGTATATCTCATCTTGTTAAGATCTACCAAAGTGAAACCGAGGTCTTTTGTCCCCACACCGGAATTGCTATCAACCCATTTACACTTCCCATATTTCTTGTATTATTCCGAAGTAACTCTAAAAGTTAGATAGTCAACTTCCCATTTTTCTTGTATTATTCCGAAGTAACTCATGGATGCTGTAATTGGAATTTTGTCCTTAGAACTAGAAAAATGTACAACTTCAGCTTGAACCATAACCCGACTATTTTGAACTCCACTTTTCTCTTCTTCCATCTTTGAATAGAAATAGTAATTATTTATGTAGTACCTGCCATATGCGATCACGTCGGTGTTCGGTCCATGAGCTAGCCTCAATAGAGTTTCAGAAACATTTGGAATCATGTAAATTTTTTTCTTAAACCATGATAAGGAAGTTTAATTATGTTCATTAAGTGCCCATTTTTCATTCATATGTTGGTGTGCATACTTCATTTCATCAATGTGTTGTGAAATGTAAGGAATCACTTCTATAGTGTTGTTTAAGATGTACAAATGGGCTTGATAAACTTCTTTTCTACTAACACTTTGAATATTCACTCCTTGAACACCCTTGCCTTCACATTTTCCTTCATGTATACTCTTAGGAACTCCAACTGGTTCACAACTTGGCATATAACTTGAGCAGAATTCAATGGCTTCTTCTGCAATGTACCGCTCTGTAATTAAAGCTTTCAGTCGATACTAATTCTTGACATATCCCTTTAAGATTTTCATGTATCTCTTAACTAGGTACATCCATCTCAAGAAAACTGGCCCACATAATCAAATTCCCCTCACTAGATGAACTATAAAATGAACCATGATATCAAAAAATGAGGGTGGAAAATACATTTCCAATTGACACAATAGTCTAATGGCCTCATTTTCCAAATAATTTATCACTCGAGGGTCAATAAGTTTCTTTCATAGTTCATTAAAGAACATACAGAAACGTGTTAGAATACCTCTAACAAAAGGAGGTAAGATGGCTCGAATAACTACTAGTAATAGTTGTTGCATCAACACATGACAATCATGGGACTTTAAACCAACTAACTTTAAATCTTGTATAGAAACAAGGCTACTAATATTTGAAGAGTAACCTTGAGGAACCTTCCCACTTCTTAAACATTGACAAAAAAATTGTTTTTCTTTTCAAGAAAGAGTGTGACAGATTAGAGGCAGGTAGGTGTGTCTTCCAATTGATTGTGGATGTAACTCAGAATGGATGCCCATGTCCAACCTTGTCGTGCTTTTACTCCATCTTCGGTCTTTCCTTTTACGTTTAGTAAAGTCCCGATGATAGAGGTCGTACCCCACCAAATTAAAACACATAAATGTAGTATGTGACAGTTGAACCAAGTCGTCTCCTAACGACCAATATTTTCATCCACAGTTTGATTTCCAGAATTAAACACAACACCAAAGGGGGGGTTTGATGGATTCACACAAAATTTAATTCACAAAACAAAGTAATTTAACAGTTGTATAAAAACGCAATGATTCCTTGATTCAATTCAAAGTCCACCAATCACATATTACCAAATTAATTGTTCTATTCCTATTTGCTCTCATGAACCCTAAGTAATCAACTAAGCGAAAATTACCATAGATTCATTATGTCATTAAACACAACAAATTTCAGGCAATTAACACCCACAGATTGAAGCAAGTTGTGACAGAACCCTTAAACATTAAGCATGAATACGAGCCATTAATGTGCACAAAACACGGATTTGAGATTAAGCATGCATCAAAAATGCATTTTATCATGAAAACACAGCCTGAAACAGAATCAAATTCGAACAAAACCTAGAAACGACCAACAATCTCATGGTTTCATCTCAATTTTATCAAGGAATCAATGCAAAAAGTTAGTTCCCTATGGAATCCAAATTAGGGTTCAACAGAATTTATGATTCAACCATTCAAATGAGTATAAATTGGTGCATAAAACTTAAACGAAAATGTGCAAGGAGAGAAATGGGCAAGAATGAAAATAGCCAACAAAAATAAAAATGCTTCAATATAAATTTTACCCAAGGTGTAGAAAACGTGAGTACAAACAATGGTGTTGTCCATGACTCATAAAATGTAAAAAATGAGTGGAAAACGTGAAAAATAAGCATGTGCCTCTATGGGTCACCTTCAAAGCTTCAAAAACCTAAAAATGGAGAGTGGAGAAGATGGTGGTGGCTGGAAAACGAAAACTCAGCCTTCCTATACGTGGTCACATCACAAATTCACATAATTACAAAAATGTCATTCTGTCACTCAGATTTACAAAAATGCCACTAGGGGCTGAAAATGTTGGCCCAATGACGTGGATGGACTGACTGACATGGCGCAGACGTGACAATGATGTGGAAATCACGTGGCAACCTTCTCTGACCTTAAGATAAATATCCAAGCTCCAAAATTTGCTCCACATAATACCTAAAAATAATTACAGACAATAATTAGACCAATTAATGCCAAATTACTCAAAATTCAGAATAATGGCCCAATGAAGCCCAATTGAGGAAAATGAACTAACAGAAGACAATTAAGCACTAAACAACTATCAAATGGGTACACAAAGGTTAGGGGAATGGAGAAAAATTATGACTCATCAACGCTATCATATACAATGTTTTCAACGTGCATCACATCTCTACAATGTCGTACCTCAAGTTTTCAGCAATATGGAAGATTAAAGAAGATTGATCGTTTCATCCAAATGTTTTTCTCTGTGGTCTTCTTCTTTTGATGTTTACCGAACACAATATCAATGTTTTTCAGCTAGTTGTATACTTCTTCACCTACATAATTTGTTCCTCATGACATCGTAGGCTTGTCTAATACTTCTTCATGCCAAGTCCAAAGTGTATAACTCCTCATTATATAAAAGATGAATGGATGATCACACATTGTGCCCATGTCGTGACGTATTTGATTAAGATAACGAACACAAGAACAAAAATATGTCCCATTAACAAAGATTTCATGTTCTTGAGCATATTGCAAAAAGTCAGAAACCCCCTTTTCATAATCTTCACTAATGTGATGCTCATTTATCCAGCTTCGACTTATACTATTTTCGTAATAAACTCCATTAATCTCAAACTTCTAATTCTCACAAGGTAAGGCCCTACCCATTCGAAAAAAAAATATTTTTCATAATTTCCTAACATGTATACGAAGAAGTCAAACATTATAAATTTGACAAAATCTTGAAATGAAAGAGATAAGTCATGATCATAATCAAGTATGCATCCAGAGAACAACACAAATTGCCCTAATCGAAATTTTATCAAATTTATGCATAAACCTCAATATACACGTTATAGCCAATTACTAATTTTTTTTTTCAAACTGTCTGATCGGACAATTCAAGATTTAATACAAACTATTAAAAATTTAATCATGTGTATTAGATCTCAAATGGGAAGTAAGGTTCGCTTAAAATATTGGACTAAAATTATAATAAATCTTCACATATAAAATAACAATGCAATAATAATATTAAAAACAATAAAAAAATTACAATTATTTTAACATGCAACAAATTTACAAATTTATTCCAAATTTATAAACTAAATTTATCAACTATCATAAAATTTCAAATAAAAAAAAAGCAAAAAAAAAAAAAAAAAAAAAAAAATTAAAAAAAATAAAAAAAAAAAAAAAAAAAAAAAAAAAAAAACAAATTAAAAAAAAAAAATAACAAAAAACAAAAAAATTACAAAAAAAAAAAAAGAAAAAAAAAAAAATCAACAAAATACATTAAAATTATTTTAACATGCAACAAAATACATCAAAAATCATAAATTTTCTAATAAAAAAAATAAACCAAAAAAGTATACAAAATAAACGCATACATGAACTAGAGGAAAATGAAAAACTAACCTCTTTTAGCAAAAATAAGGATGCAGATGAAGGAGGGTGGGCTGTCGGCAAACAAAGCTTCACGGTGAAAAAGGGAAGAAAACCTTGCTTAATGTGAAATGAAGACCAAAACGAAATCCAATCGGTTCAAAATGGTTAAATTAGTGCACAAATCAAAACCCAACAAGTTTCATGGTGGAAAACTCACTTGTAGAGGTCGTGCTGGTCGGCGAAATGCGGAGGAGAGGTCATCGAGAAGAGGAACATTGTCGTTTTGTGTTGCAGATCTGCCATATAAAAAAGAGGTCATCAATTCTGTGCTTACCCGACGTTAAGTGATATCAAGCGCGTGGGAGACCCACGTTATGCTAGATTGACGTCGGGGCAGGGAGAAATCAACGTTAAGTGACGTTGGGGCAGTGCTGGACGTACATTAAATTTGACCCTTTATTTACAAAAATGCCACCGATCATTTTTGACGTTTGTATTCTCTCCCATAGACGTTAATTTGATGATGTTAAAAGCACCTTTTGTGTTAGTGTCCCTTGAGCATGGAGAATTATTTTTTACTGATATCACTAAAGTGCCACTACCAGGTAATAAAAAAGGATTGACTATAGACAAATATGACGAGACCACAAATTTAGAGGAACGACACCATCTTCTATCGCATTTCCTTATGTCTTTGAAAGGGGCAGCCGTGAGGGTGTTCTTAAGGCTTCCTCCTCTGTCGATAGATTGCTTTGCTACGTTGGTGGCCCACTTCAGCACAAATATCACAACTAGTTGCCCACACCATTTCGCCCTTGCTCTAGTTAATATATGGTAGGAGAAGCGAGAGTCACTGAGAACATTCATCGAAAGATTTGAGAAGGTGGCATTAAACATCAAGAATCACAATTCTGAAGTAGGGTTACATTAGATGGTGACAATGCTACAACTTGGTCCTTTCACAGATAGCTTGTGCAAAAATCCAACAATAGACTTAGACGAGTTGAGAGACAAGGCGACAAAGTATATATGCAAGTAGAGGAGCTTATGGAGTTTATGGGGAAAATTAGCGCGGAAAATAGCTCGACTGAGAAAAAGACGCACGACCGAGATAGGCATCACAAATCCTTGCCTCGACCAAAGGAGATAAGGCAACCCCCATTTTAATGTAGATCGTATACAAGCACCAAGGAAGTCGGCCACCCCATCGAATGTTGGCATGTCTCGACATTGTTGGTATCACCGCAATTATAGGGATGAAATAGAGAAGTGTGTAGCTTTGAAACAAAATAGAAGAGCAAATAAAAGCAAGACATCTCAGAATATATTTGTTTAAAGAAGAGGATGTGGGTTTCACAAAAGATCAAAGGCGACTAGTAGAATCCAAAAGAACGACGAATGAAAGGTTTTAGGTGCAGAACCGAGACAGTGGCCAAGATCAAAGGGAAGCAACCCCAATGTAGCATGAAGAACAAAGAGGGGAGCACCATCGAATTGACCACCTCTCATAAGTGCAATTAAAACCATTGTTGGAGGCTTTGCACGAGGAGGGACTTCCTCAATAGCAAGGAAGAAACATTTGAGGGTGGTACAGTTTGTGAATACCATGATATTACTTAATCAAAAAATGGTGTCTCCCATTACTTTCATAGATGTTGAGTTTCAGGCGATAGACCTACAATAAGACGATCTAATGGTCATCACTTTCGAAATTGAAAATTTTGCAGTACGAAAAGCATTGGTGGATCAAGGGAGTTTAGTGGATCTTAGGGACAAGGAAAACATCACGCTCATAGAGGATGATGGCAACTATTTCTACCAAGTGATGCCTTATGGCTTACAGAATACATGTGCTACTTACCAATGGTTGATGAGTTAATGTTTAAGGAACTAATAAGGCATAATGTCAAGGTATTCATGGATGATATGATCCTGAAGTCAAATTTGCCCCAACAACATAATGAAGATTTAACCGATGTGTTTTCGATTATATGACATGAAGTTGAACCTAGATAAATGCAACTTCAGGGTCAATGGAGGTAAATTCCTAGGGTTCATGGTTACGTACAAAGTGATCGAGGCTAACTTTAATAAATCAAGATATAACAAGGATGGCTATCAGACACCTCACTGAGGAGTTTTAGGTGCATGACTCACTACTTTTGCGTTACTTTCACTTTGTCAAGGCACACCTTCACTCTTTTGAATAAGTTAGGTGGCAACATTTCCCAAGGACCGAGAACTCCAAAGTCGATATCCACTAGTGCAGTAAGGGGTTTTTGCCCCGGTTATTTTTCTCATTTTGTCTCGGGTCTGGAACCGAGGCATATTGGGGTGAGGCCAAAAGGTACTCCTTTTGGCCTCGGTTGTTACCCGAAGCCATAGGGTCCCTTTTTAATTAAATTTTTTGCGGCACAACACGCTTCTCTTCTAGGTTTAACATCTGTTAAAGCAAATATATCTCCTGACTTAGGGACATATTTTCCACCGTTTTCTTCCTCCTCATCTTCTACTTCATCAGATATATTTTTCAATGTTATATGATAGAATAGCTCGTCTAAAAAACCTGGCCCTCTCGAAACTTTTGATTTCACAAAAATGAGCACGAGGCAAAAAAATGTCTCTGGTAATTTTTGTACCTGCGAGAAAATGGTTTAATTTCCACAGTATTTAACATTAATAACACTAGTTAAAATATACTTTTTTTTTGAAATACTTTCAATTTAATAACGCATAAGTATTTTTTTCAATGAGTGATAAAGGTCAGTACCAATAAGTACTCTGGCACGAAAAATACTAAGTAAACTAGATCGAAGAAATTCAATATGAAAAAGCAACAACAAAAGCTTGAACAGAAATGGGAAAGGTTACATAAGAATAACACGAACCACCACTGCAAGCCATCATCGGCGCCGCTACGGCGAACGGCGAGAAGACAGGCGCCGTTGCGACGAACTGCAACGATTGGGGCTCGCGATTTGGGTCCTCAGGTTCGATCAGGTCTGGTGACGGTGCAGTCGCACGACCTCTGTTGCGGTGATGGTGGCTTTCTGCAGCGGCGGAGATCTCGACGATGGTTCCTCTAGTGGAGCGCGATGGCGATCTCGTGAAAGGTTCTACCATGGTGGATCGCGTCGCTGCGTTCCAGATCTGGTGCCCTATTTTCGCGTCGCTATGGTGGCCGGTGTTGTCGTTAGGGTTCATCATCGGTTAGAATGGGTGCGGCATAGATGGGTGGTGATGTTTGTTTTGTTCATGCGTGAGGTGAAAGGGAGAGGGGATCCAGGAGACTAGCGAGACGCAAAGAGAGATGGAGAAGATGCAGCAGCGCACGAGGAAGAAGTAGAGGAGTTCGCGTTTTTGTGCCCTAATTAAACTATATGGCCTCGGTTCAATTAATAACCGAGGCATATAGCCTTATTTGACCCCGGCTCAGTGCCACCTGAGGCCAAAGACGTAACGGCTAGTGGCCTTTTTGAAATTTCTAGCCACGTTTTTGGCTTCGGGTCTGTTCAACCGAAGCATATAAGCACCTTTTGGCACAGGATTTTTTTTAACCGAAGCCTATAACCCCTTTTAGCTTTAGGTTTTTCTTGAACCGAGGCATAAAAGTTGTCTGAAATTGCAAAAATGCCACCGCGCCGTTATATGCTTCAGTTCCTTGCCAACCGAGGCCTATAAGGCGAGGTAAAAATGCAATTCTGCACTAGTGATCTTATCAACAATGCTTGGCTAATGAGCTGGAAATCTCTTGGATGGTACCTTTCATTAAGTACTAGAAAGAAGGTATCACCCTTAGAAGAAGTAGAAAAGGGGTGGGCCAGGAAAGTTGCAAAGTTTTTTATGGTTGGTGATTATTTGTCTAGAAAAGGGTATTTGACACCACTTATTAAGTGTATCAACCCTAAACAAGGCCAATACATAATGAAAGAGTTTCATGAGGGGATATACATATACAATTCTAGAGCAAGGACAATGGCCATGAAACTGTTAAAAGTCAGGTATTATTGGCCAACGATACGAGAAGATTGTGTCACCTTTATAAAGAAATGCATTCCATGCTAACAACATTGCAACCTTCTTCATCAAAAGTTGAAAGAATTGTACAATATGAATTCACCATGGCCATTTGCATTATGAGGGTGAACATCATTGCACCCTGCGCCTCTTGGGAAAGGGCAAGTTAAGTTTCTATTGGTAGCAATAGACTACTTTACCAAATGGATAAAGGCCGTCGGAACCATAACATCCCAGCAAGTGCAAAAACTCATGTTGAGGAACATCATTTGCCAATATAAGATCACTCACACCATCGTAATGGATAATGGAAGACAATTTATAGATAAAGGCTTGTGGGATATGCAACCCGATGCGAATATATTAGGCATGACAAACTAAGTAGCCTGGCCAGCCTAGCCCATTGTAGCCTGGCCGCCTAGCTCGCTAGTGTGGTAGGCGAACTCGCCTTGCTAGCGAACCTGTTTTTTTTTTGTTTAAAATTAAAATAATTAAAAATTAATAATTTTTTATTTATATAAACAAATTTATAAATATATAAAAAATTTATAAACAAAAATTTAAAAAAAAAGTTAAAAGAAAATTAAAAAAAATAGAAATATATATATATATATATATATATATATATATATATATATATATATATATATATATATGGTCAAGTATAGTTTTAGTCTTTGAACTTTGACCAAAAATTGAAATTCATACCTGTTTGAAACTTCGATACATTTTGGTCCATAAACCTTAAAAATAAATGAATATAGTCCTTTTAACTCAATCACGTTAACTTTTTTTGACATGTCGAAGATGTTTTATGTTAGTATTAGAGTTGCTTACACCGTTTGACACATTCCCGGTTCAATATCTGTTGGGAAATGCCTTCGACACCTAAAAAATTTGAACGTAATTGGGTTAAAAGGAATATATTCATTCATTTTTAAAGTTTAGGGACCAAAATATATTGAAGTTTCAAACAGAGATGAATTCCAATATATATATATATATATATATATATATATATATATATATCATTTAAGTGTATCCAATATCCCACCTTACTTATGAGTTGAGATCAAGGACAATTTAAATACATCTTCCTCCTTTAACCTTCTGAAGTGCTTTTTAAGGACAATATCATGATAGAGTTATAGGCTCCAAAGCGAACAATACCCTAGAAACAGTAATTGATCGTAGTGATGACATCTCATCGAAATTGGGACAGGAACATTGGTGTTGTCTGTGGGAAATGAAAAATGATTTCCCTTAGCCCTCTATTGGTGATGAATTCGCATTCCTTTTAAACCTTGACTAGAGGCGTTATGTTTTGGTACACCCAATAATCCCACTTCCAGAGGCGGAACTACATGGTGACAGGGGAGCCATGGCTCCCCCAATTTTTTTTTTTGAATTTTTTTTATGTATATTTATATATTTTTAAAATTATATTTATATATTATTTATATTAAGTTTATATAATGGAAAATAATAGTAAAAGATAAAATAAAAAAAATTAATGGAGACATTGATTTATAAAAGAGATTAGGGTTTTTTTTTCTGGCTATAAGATCTTTCTACCATGTAAATTATCATGAAAGTGTGTGAAGAGAAATAAATACAAAGAGATAGATTGGGAAATAGAGGTTGGGAAACACATAGATTGAGATTGAAGTATATTTTCTTGCATGATCTCTCACATATCAAGGTTAGTATCTTATTATGATTTATGTATGTTAAATTTATGATTCTTTTTAGGATGTTTCTCCCAAATTAATATAAACCCTAATTATGATTTCATGGATTCTTTTATGAAATTTGTATGAACCCTAATAATAATTTTCCCAAATTATTATAATCCTTAATTATGAAATTTAGGGATTTTGTGTTTTTCGCTGGCTATGGTAAATTTTTTTTAAAGTTTTGAATTTATACAATGTTGCTTATTTAATTAAAGTGGTATGAGTTTTTTTATGTTTTGCATTGTGATAATTGTGATTTGTGAATATAAATTTTATTTTTTCTAAATAGACGAGAGGTGATAAATTTATATTAAAAAGATTATGATAAAAAGTAAAAAAATTGATTCCTTTTTTTTAAAGAGGAAGGTTTGTGATAAAGATGAAAATAAATGCATTTACGTTAACTAAACTTGAGAAATTTCATGAGAACCAAGAATTCAAGACAATAAAAAACAAATCTTTAAAGTTCTTAGAGTTATATACAATGAATTTAAAAATTCATTAGAATGCGATCCGGGAAAAACGGTCTCAAATGTGACAATACCACCAAATCAAATTGATGAGGTTATCTAAAATGGTATTCATGGTTTGGTATCATGATATAATAGCATGATATAATAACGAATGATAGTAATATTTTTTTGAATTCTACTATTATGTGTACTTGTTTTAAGCAGAGGAAATGAAAAAAAAAAGATGAAGAACTTTTTTTCTAACTAAAAAAAAACTTATATATAACAAAACTAATTTGGCACCCTTACATTTTTTATTCAAGTTCCGTCACTGCCCACATCGCTTAGGAGTCGAGGTCAAAAACAATTTAAATACAATTTTCTCCTTCAACTCTCTGAAGTGCCTTTTAAGTATAAAATCGTGACAGATTTACAGAATTCAAAGCGAACAATACCTTAAATACAGTAATTGATCCCAACGATGCTATCTCATTAGACTTACCTGACCCAAATTAATACTATTATCATTATTACTATTGTTGCCAAGCCCAAAGTAGCCCAATAAACCTTAAGATCTAAATATGAGGTCCTCATGAAATGGCAACCTCCCCAAAATAGAGGATGGATGATATTTCAAGTAATATCTAAAGATAAAGATATAGTACCAACAAAACCCATCCAATGATTTTTTATTATATTTTGTTTCCCGGTATTTGTTATTATTTTGTTATGTGATAAGTCCAAGAAGACCTATAATTACATGATAACATAGGAAGTACACTAATCTAATATTCATTTTATACTCTCATACTCACAAAAATACTCTTTACTAACTTAAGTTTATTTAGTCATGCAACAGTTTATTACAACAAAGTGCTTCCATTATTCTTGTCTCTCATTAAGAGAAACTAACTACACATCGCATGACTTTTTAGGGGCATTGGTAGTTCACGCAGTTGCTTGTGTAATTGCAGTTTCAGATGATCCGTAAACTCTCTGAAACTGGATCCACATGGCAGCGTTCTCATCCTGAGCCACCACCAAAACCCTGTTTCTACTAGAATCAATATCAACTCCAACATAGCCACAATAACCATTCTCAGGACAGAACAAGAGGTTGTAGCCTCCAATTTCAACCGGAACGCTCTTAATTTTAAACCAACCGGCTACTGTGTTGTCGTACCCATTAAGTTTAACAGGGTGACGATCTCCCTCACCCCTCACAACAGTCCACTTAGATGGAGTGGGAGCACACGGAGGTACAAAAGTGAACCCAATGTCCAAATTAAAGTTTTCTTTTATGAAAAGGAATTTGATTGGAGATGAAATTTGTACCGGTAGGCCGTTAGAGAAAGGACTAGGAAGCTGGATAACAGATAAAGGGCAAGTTTCGTTTCCGGTTGCTGCGAATTGTACTCCACCACCATTTCCGGTTATTATAACTGGCCTTATAAAGTATTTGCCACCATTTCGAAGAGGATTACCATCAGTGTCGACCAGATCAGCGTTGGCTGAAGGAAGGTACGAGGTGAAGACACAAAGCAGAAAGAGAGAGAACAAGGTCGAAAACTTCATTTCTTGGGTTGGGAAGGTCTCGAAGGCTTATCTTGAGTTTGGGTGAACAAACAATGTAAGAAATTAATATCTATTTAAAGACGTCCTAGGATAAAAACAGGGACCATCTCAAGATATCTCAAAATTAATTTCTAGTCCACACATCAGATTGTGCTGGGGATAAGCTTCTCTCAAAGTTTAATCATGGGAATGAATCAGAGTTTTTGATGAATAATTTTACAATTAGATAAGAATAATTCGAATCAGACAAAGATTTTCTTAAAATAAATTTTTCCTATCTAAATAATTTGTTAAAAGTATGTTTTTAAGTTTAGTTCAATTGTACTTTAAATTTATTTCACCTTTGAGATTGACTAAAAACATGGATAGTAGTGAAATTGATTTGATAAACAACACTAGTACTGTTTAGGGGAGGCTATATCATATCTATATTCATAGAAGTAAGATGACAACTTAGATGACAAATAAACTTGTTTATGTGGGTATTGTCTCCATCCGTTCCCGTTTTGACGGAAAATTCTCGACTGGGAATGAGTATGTGTATGAGTATAAGTATAGGAAATTTCCAACTTTTTCAATTGGGTATGGGATGTGAATGATGATGTACATATTCTTGCTATAATAACCGTCCATGCCATCACTAGTGCAGAATTCCCATTTTACCTCGCCTTATATGCCTCGGTTGGCCAGGAACCGAAGCATATAATGGCACGGTGGCATTTTTGCAATTAGAGGCAACTTTTAGGCCTCGGTTCTCCAAATACCCGAAGCCAAAGAGGGTATAGGCCCCGGTTCACTCAAAACCGGTGCCAAAGAGGGGTATAGGCCTCGGTCCAATATGACCCGAAGCCAAAAAGTGGCTGGAAGTCAGGGTATAGGCCTCGGTTCAAGGAGACCCGGTGCCAAAAGGAGGTCAATGGCTTCGGTTCCTCTAACAACCGAAGCCATAGGGTTTATTTAGGGTTCGAAATTTTCGAACCCTTCTTCCTCCCCGCGCCAGCGCCTCTGTAATTCCACTCTCTCTTTCTCTCCGCAGAGCCACCTCAACTTCTTCTTCGAACACATAGACCACTCCCAAGTCCGGATTCGTCGCCCACAAGATCTCGCAGAAAGAAGAAGAAAACTGACCATCGACGACGGTATCCTGAGCCTCGCGTACAACGAGCACGGTGTGTGAGGCGACTTTGGGAGCGGAGGCTGCCACGAGTCGTAGAGTCTGAGGCCGATGCATTGCGGGAGCTTGGCGGAGGTGGGGCGAGCGGCGACGGAAGAGGAGACGGCGGAAGGGAGGCCAATGAGGACGAGAGAGTCGAAGAGTGTGGCCATGGTGGAAGAGTACAGGGCATGGTTGTACTTCTGCTTTTCCAGCTAAACTCATCTGGGCACCGATCAAAGTGTAAACTTTCTTCGATTTCAACCATGTTTTTACGCTTTCAAATGCTGGGTGTCTGATTGGAACGCTCACCGACGGTGATCTTCGTCGCACTCTCCGAGCCAGTGGGGAAGCCATTTTAAAAAAAAAATATTTATCACCTATGGCTTCGGTCCTAACTGACCCGAGGCATAAAACTGAGTCTATGGCTTCGGGTGATAACCGAGGCCAAAAGGTACACCTTTTGGCCTTGCCCCAATATGCCTCGGTTCCAAACCCGAGGCAAAATGCGAAAAATAACCGGGGCAGAAAGCCCTTTCTGCACTGGTGCATATCTCCATTCTCACTTAAATTATTAAAATATTTACAATTAATTAAGTAACCTTTTATATATATATATATATATATATATATATATATATATATTATTTCTTTTAATTATTTGGTTCGTCATGTACTTTCTATTTTTTATTTTTTCTAATTATTTAGTTTGTGATGAACTCATTCACATCTCCAATATATTTTTTATCTTATCATAACCTTTATGTAATTATGTTAAAATTATGTATGTCAATTAAAAATTGTTATGTTTCACATTTGAATATTCCTATTATTTTTTAATATTTTTATTTATTGTATATTTTTCTTTTTCACATGAGAATGTTTAATATTCTCAATTTAAGTGTTTAATAGCATAAATCTTTCATTTATTAGGTAATATAAAAAAAATCTTTACTTATTATTATTAATTTTTGTTTCATTTGAAGAACTCTTTTATTTCGCTAAAATAATTTTTGTTATTTCTCAATCATTGAGTATATATATTGAAATTTGAAAAGGTTTTTTAGATCTCTAAGGTATTTTTCATCTTATCATACTATTAATTATACATTTGTTTTTCTTTGTGCCATTTCTTTCAATAGTCTCTCTAATTATTTATGAGATACACATTTGTTAATTTTTTGATATTTTTATTTGTTGTTTATTGTAACGTCCCATTTAATTTATAAACACAATTAAAGGAGACACCACACATAAGATAGTATAACAACGCAGTCCTGGGGTTCTCAACATCACCCCTACAAAACTAGGTACATCACGATGCCAACAAAAGCAGGATAATGGTTTAACTAAAAGTTTACAATCTAATAACCACGAATACAGGGACCACAGCCCTAAAGAAAGCATGAAGGAAATAAGTATAAGATCCAGCCCAGATGGCTGAGTAGCGGAATCGCCATTCCCTTGTTGACCACGAGAACCTCGCCCATCTGCTCCCATCAACCAAGTTGATGATCATCGCAAGAAAGAACAGCCACATACAACACAACCATGCAACAAAATGGGTAAGCTAGAGCCAACAACATATCCATCATACAGTCAAATATATGTTCATAATCTCATATCCATATAACAACCAAACATGTTATGACTCTTCATTCAATACACTACGACTCGACTCGACTCATCCAGATACGTATAACTTAGTCGGATTCAGCGGATGCTTGCACTTGTGGTGGATACCCCTGCTCGACCCTAAGCTGCTCATCTCCGAGCTATGTGTTACAAGTGTTACAATGAATCAAATCTCCCTCACCACAAGGTTAGCCCTTAATGAATTTCAGGCCTCCTACTACTCTCACCACAGAAGTCAGTCCGCTCTAAGTGAGACTAACTGGCCCCTTAGACTGTCAGGATGCAGTCCTTACCTTGAATCCTTACCTAGTTATACAGATGGGGCACCACCATGGACACCCACTAATAGGGGCCATGGAATTACGTCCCGACCACTGAAGCGTAGCCCCGGAGGTCTCACCTAGAGACCCCCAAGGAATTACACGCTGACACGGATCAACGTTCATAAAACAGTAGTAGGAGAACATCAAAATCATGTTTACAATTCCATACCAATCCCTAAGATTTATTCCTCAGACGCATCACATTTTGAATCCATACCGATGATCATCACCATCCCATGAGTCAAGGGTCTCATCTCATGTCAATACCATGTTCCTTTAGTTCTAAAAACGCTCATGCATCTCACATGCCAAGCTCCCACAACATCCATCATTCATCATTCATGAATCAGGTCACGCATACATAGAAATCCATCATATATATATGCACATACATCTCGACATACAAGCATACCCAAGCAACTACCACACATCCCAAGGCAACAATCAACCAAACCACACGTTGTTTCGCCCAGCCCCTCGCTCAAGCAGAAGTGCCTCGCTCAGGCGAGACAGTCTCGCTCAGACGAGTCCCCCTCCGCTCAAGCGAGGGCTCGAAACAAGGAAACAGGAACCACTGCGGGATCTCGCTTAGGCGAGATCCCTCTCGCCTGGGCGAGTGGTTCGCTCGCTCAAAATGTCGAGCAAGTCACTTGGGCGACTTATCGCGAAAAAGAGGTGGGCGAGCCTTCGTCAGACTCGCTTAGGCGAGCCCGACTCGCCTGGGCGAGATTAATAGTTCTCGCTCTGGTTCACCTGCAACAGATGCATTATTCCAAACCAACGAATCATGCCAAGAACTCCACACATCCAAAACAATGATTCATTCATCCAACAACAACCAATCTGAAGAAAACAGTCCACAAACAATATAACTCGAACCCTAACTTCCCGTACCTGGTTTTTCTACAGCTTTGACACTCGAACAGTGAAGATCAATAGCTCACGGGATAGTTTTGCGAGCTGAAAACAGTGGCAGGTTCCGAACACGAGTTCATTAGGGAACTCTAACTGAGAACATACGGGACACAAAAGAACATGGGGTCTGAGTTAGGAAGAACTTACGTGGAACGGAAGAACGAGGCTGAGCTTGCAAATGCTATGACGACTCCAAACCCTAGCAGAGCTCTCTCTCACGGAGTAGAAGGGTGACGGCTGATTTCTGAAAGAGTGAAAGTAGGTGTGGGATTCGGGCAACATGAAAGGCTTTTATCCTATGGGCTGGCCTTTAGGCCCATTACTGTAGGGCAACCCTTAAAAGGAAGCAGAAAAAGAAAGGGGGCCTTACATTTATTTTCATTATGTAGAATACTATTTCGATACATTTTATCTAATTATTTTATATTTTCTAACTCATTATCAATTATACTGTAATTTTTTTACTATAGTTCTATAAATAACTTTTATTTACTACAATAAAAAAATTTAATGTAATTGCCATGAATTTTTTTTATCACCATTCAACATATATTAGAGTTTAAAAGATACAAGATCTATGTTAAAATTTTATTATGATGATAATTATTTGTTCTTTGCGTCATTTTTATCAAATGATGCATTATAATTTTTATTAGTGTATAAAAAAGAGATTCATTAGAATAAAAAAAATTGAAAGTAAAAAAAAAAATTTAAAATATATTTTAATTTGAATATTTTTTTTCCTTTTATATTTTTCTTAAAAATATTTTTTAATTTTATCAATAAGGTTTTATTAATGTTTGCAAAATTAATAAATGTTTTGGTTCTTTTCAAATTTTATTTGGTATTCTAATCTAAAATGTAAACAATTATAATTTATTTCAAAGTATTGATATCGAAGAAACAATCATCCTCCTAATATTGAATATTTGATAATATTATGTTTCCTTTACCGTAATTTTTTTATTATTTTATAAAAATTAATTAAAATTAATATTAAAGTAGTAAGAAAACAGGTACGAGTATGGGTATGAGATTATAGTTGTTACCGATGGGGATGAGGATGTGACAAAAGTTTGATATCCCTTGGATTTGGTATGGGGATAAGAATGAATTTTTTCTATAGGGATGTCAAAGGGGCGGGTAAGGTACGGGTAGTAGTTCCCCCGTACCCTACCCGTTGGATAAATATTTGCCCCGTACCCGTACCCACATCCATCGGGTATCCGTTATGCGGTTACCCGTCTATGTTTTTTATATCTACGGGTATCCACGGGTACCCACGGGTATTTATAAAATTATTTAAAAAATAAATATTTAATCATAAATTCAAATAAAATAAAATAAAATATATCACTGTCATAAATTTTAGATAAAGTTCAAACAAACTCAAGTTCATACACGTCCAAATAATTATAAAAATCAATATAAAATGACGTTCAACACAATGGAAATTCTTTAATTAGTGTTTTGATCAACAAGTCCACTTTCTTCGATTGATTCTTGAAAAATAATCAAATAATAAACCCTAACTACCACGTGCCAAGAATTCTTATTTTGACTTCATCATTTGACAACAAGCATACCATAAACATCACTGTCTATATAGGCTTTGATGTATATGCCCAATTTCAAAGAAGGGAAAGAGAAGAATGTCAAGGGGTGTACTTGGAAGAAGACAACATACCAATACTTAAAGCTGGAAGAATGAAAATAAAAGAAGATAAGATGTGCAGCTTAGAAAATATTAGATCAGAATGTTTTTTACTAATATATATATATATATATATATACATATATATATAAGGGTATTTTTGTGAATTAAAGTTTAGCGGGTACGGGTATCCACGGGTACGGATACTATGATATCCATACCCGCCCCATTAACATGCGGGTATCAAAAATACCCGTACCCGCGGGTAGCGGGTATCCATTTCTAATATTCATTTCCTACCCATTGTAGGTTTTATCCGCGGATACCTGTGGGTACGGATATTTTTGGCATCCCTACTCACCACGGTAGTTTGATTCCATATTGAACCTTTTTTAGTTTAAACAAGCATCTTTAAAACCTAGACGTTGTTCAAAAAAATCTTCCTCCACAACAAAAGATATTTAGAAAGACACTTTTATCCATTTAGCATAGTTATATATTCTTAATGCACCAAAGGCTAATAATTAATATCTTGTTAGCTGTAGATGTAGCCAAACTTTCAACAAAGCGATTTCTTCCTGTTGATTGTAGTCTTCTACAGCTAATCTAGATATATTTCTTACCACTTTTTCATCATTAGCCAACTTGTTTTCAGTGAACTAGTATAATGATAAGTATATAGAATATATTAATTGCCACATAAATTTGATACATATGATACTTTAATTAATCATATTTTCTAAGTAAATCGTCACTTTTAGGTTATAATTACAAAATCAGGTAGTAAGAAGCATAAACTTAGGAAAATGATGAATTTAAGATGATTTACTGTAATTTCTCAAAGAATTAAATGATGATGTAGTTGGGAAAATATTTTGTGGTTTGATTTGTGTTTATTGTTTTGATGGATCGACAAAAACCTCTAAACTTTTGCTTTACACTCTCGTTTAGCATTGCCTAAGTGTCTCGCAACTCTAGGACAATTTTTTTTCTTTATGAGTTTTCAATCCAAGGCTATTATGAAGATCCAATCAACAAAAATTGATCAAAAGGCTAAACAATCAGGTTTAAGGGGATGTGTACAAGGTGGTTTATGTTTTGGCTAAGTGGTTGAAATCAAGAATGGCCTATATCATATCCAAAATGTAAATCAAATTAATCAGCTAAAAAAGAAACAATGCAATACATGAGTGCATCATATAATGAAGGAATCAAGGCTCAAATCTAACATGGGTACTATACTACACCTAGGCGACCTAGCCTGACTACAACCATGACATCCGCCTACATAGCCCCTTAATGACTCAAACTATGATAATGTATGTGGAACAATCACTAGTAAGCGGCCTAAGCCGCCAACTTGAGCAAATGGAATAAGAACTTGATAAAACTAAACACTACCAACCAGAATCATAGGGCCCTCACCAACCAGACCGTGGGACCTAGACTTGGCCCAAGCCCAGCTACGGCCCAATCAAAAGCCTAGCCCATGACGTGGCCAGACATAATTAATAATCTATAAATACGCATGGCCAAGATGCAACAAGAGCTAGCTGATTTGAAAAAGCACAGTGCTGATGAAATGGAGGCACTCAGACAGGAAAACTCACATCTAAGGAGGAAGATTGAGGCCGATCCCACCCAAAAGGGAAAAGCCAAGGAAACATCCGAAGCCGCCAAGTCCCCAGCTTTCCAACCTAGTGAAGAAGAAAGTGAGTACAATCCTACTCAACACACTTTCACCACCACTCAACAGATTCCCGTCATCTCAACCCATCACACACACTTCCATCCCACCCTCCCAAGACACCCTGCAACACCTACCCCTGTTGCTACCCTCCCCACCGCCCACATCCCACCTCACAACTTCACATCAACCTTTCCTACCCTCATCCACCATCCCATTCTACCTCACCCGCTACCATCCCCACAACCCAAGTGTTGTCACCCTTTTATTGATTTCATCGCCAACACCCCTCTCTTTGCCCAGTGGGAGCCTTTCACACTGGACCGTTACATGGGTGAGACAGATCCAGACGAGCACCTCAAAGCATACATCACCCTTGTCGCCCTCTACACTTCTCAGGATGCTATTTTTTGCAAAGCCTTTCCAATCACCCTGAAAGGCCCCGCCCTCAAATGGGTTACCACTCTACCTCCATACTCAATCGACTGCTTCAACACCCTCTCCCACATCTTCACTACTCACTTCGTCGACAGCCGCCCACATCAAACCACAACCATTTCTCTTCTCGGCGTCAGACAAGAACAAGACGAGACAATGCGAACCTTCATAGACCACTTCAATAAGGTTGCCTTCCGCACACAACAGCTTAACTAAGAGATGATACTTCAATGTATGACACTCATTCTCTAACCCGGCCCCTTCGCCAATAACATCTACCTACACCCACCCGCTTTCATGCATGAACTGAAGCGCCGTGCCGCAGAATACATCCGCATGGAAGAGATGCAAACTCTCCACACAAAATTCTGCAACGACTACACACCCTCCGCGGCCACCCCTCCTAAACCACCTTCACGACCTAATCATAGACCCAGGGAATCTCGCCAACCTCGCTTCACCAGATACGCACCCTTAAATGTTTCTAGATCCCGCCTCCTTGATGAAGCTCTTCAAGCCGACCTAATCTTACCACCTCGCACGACGTCCAATCCTCCCAACGTCGACATGACCAAATACTGCCACTATCACCATAACAATGGCCATACCACAGACGTTTGCAAAGCACTCCAAGACAAGATTGAAGAATTGGTTCGTGCTGACCATTTTCGCTGCTTCATCCAAAAAGACGACCACCCTCCACGATCTGATCATCGACATCCTCCCCGCGATTCTCGCCATGACAAACGTCCTAATAAACTCACTACCCGTGACCCCCAACCTGCTCGCACTGATGTTGCTCCGACCGACCCCCACTACGCGACACTATTAACATCATCTCTGGCGGCTACGCTAGTGGAGGATCCACCTCCTCAACTAGAGTAGGCCGGGATGCACGCCTCGAGCCTATTGATGAAACTTTACCCCTAAAGCTCCCTAATGAACGCACCCTCAAAATGGGCACCGATCTTTAACACGACCAGCGTGAAATACTCACACCTACCCTCATCAATAACACCGAGCTCTTTGCCTGGTCTGTCGCTGACTTACCCGGCGTTGACCCACAAGTTGCAGTCCACAAACTTTCCATATACAAAGAAGCCAGATATGTTTCTCAGAAGAAACAGAAGCTTGGTGAAGAACGTCGACTAACAGCCAAGGTCGAAGCCGACAAGTTACTCAACGCAAGTTTCATCAAAGAAGCCCACTACACCACCTGGCTCTCCAATGTTGTTCTAGTAAAAAAAGCTAACGGTAAATGGCAAATGTGTGTTGATTACACAGATCTCAATAAGGCCTGCCCCAGGGACGCCTACCCCTTTACCCAACATTGACCGGCTAGTTGACGGTGCTGCCGGCAACAAGGTCCTCAGTTTCCTAGATGCATATTTCGGATACAATCAGATACCAATGGCCACAGCTGACATGAACAAGATCGCCTTCATCACAGACGACACTAACTTCTTTTATAAAGTTATGCCTTTCGGTCTCAAAAACGCAGGAGCAACTTACTAACGACTGATGGATAAAGTCTTCAACCATATAATGGGCAAATGTGTCGAAGTATACGTCGACGACATGGTTGTCAAATCCCCAAGTCATCACCAACAAGCTCAAGACTTATCCGCAATGTTTTCTGTGTTACGACAATACAACATCCGCCTCAACCCCGAAAAATGTGTCTTCGACGTCGATCGTGGCAAGTTCCTCAGTTTCATGCTGACACAACGCGACATAGAAGTTAACCCTGAAAAATGTAATGCCATAATTGAGATGCGAAGTCCCAACAATGTCAAAGAGGTACAACGCCTCATCGATCGTGTAACCGCCATATCATGTTTCCTTCCCAAACTAGCTGAGCAAACCCAACCCATCATTCAACTACTCAATAAATTTATGAAGTTTTCATGGAACGACGAATGTGAGCAAGTTTTTCAGAACCTCAAAAACACCCTAACATCACCACCCATCCTCCATAAGCTGAACACTCATCAACCCCTCCTTGTCTACATCACCGCCACGGATCACACCGTAAGCGTCGCGCTAATTTAGGAGGTCGATGACACTTAACATCTTGTATACTTCGTCAGTCGAACCTTGCAGGATCCCGAAACCAGATACTAAATGGTGGAAAAATTAGCCCTATCCCTGGTCCACGCAGCACGACGCTTATGCCCCTATATCCAAAACCACAACATCATTGTCAAAACTGATTACCCTATCCAGAAGATACTCCAAAAGTCAGACCTTGTCGGACGCATGTCGTCATGGGCCGTAGAATTGTCCGAGTTGAACATGTGCTACGAACCCCACGACCCCATCAAAGCTCAATGCCTCCTCAACTTCGTCAACGACTTGAAACGCACCCCCGAAGAAGACCAGTGGACACTTTACATTGATGGTTCTTCAAACCCAAAGGGGGCAAGAGTTGATATCGTCCTGGAAGGCCCCAATGACATCCTCATCGAAAAATCCCTCCATTTCACCTTCAGAACATCCAACAACCAAGCTAAATACAAAGCCATCCTCGCCGGCTTATCCCTCGCCTGCGAAGTCGACGTCAAAATGCTTACATGCAAAAGCAATTCTAAACTCACAGTAGGCCATCTAAATGACGAATTCCAAATCAAAGACACTACCCTCCTACAATATTACCACCTAGTCCGAAACGTCATCCAATATGCTTTTGAACGAGTATGCATCCAACACATCCCAGATCCAAAAATGTCAGGGCCGACATATTATCTAAACTAGCCAACACTAAGCTAAAGAGTCGACACAGATCCCTCTTACAACAAACACTATCCGCACCTTTCACAACAAACACTTGCCTTAACCTAACCCAAAACCAAGCCGACAATTGGACAACTCCCTACATCTAGTACCTTCGAACCGGTAACCCCCCACCTGATGCCAACAAGAGTTGGCTTGCTAAAGCCGTCAGGTATACAATGATAGGTGATGACTTATACAAGCAAGGATACGACCAACGACTCCTCAAATGTGTCACAGTCGAACAAGCCTAATACATCATAAAAGAATTACATGAAGGCATATGCGGATATCATTCTGGCGCACGAACCATGACCACTAGAATCCTTCGCACCGGTTACTTTTTACCCACCATGGAGGTAGATTTCCACACCTTTGTCAAAAAGTGCATACCCTGCCAAAAGCATGGTAACCTCATCCACCAGAAGCAAGAACAGCTCCACGCCATACTTTCCCCATGGCTTTTTGCAAAATGGGGAATGGACATCCTCGGCCCATTTTCCTCAAGAAAAGGCCAAGTAAAATTCATCATAGTAGCCATCGACTACTTCACCAAGTGGAGAGAAGCCAAACCACTAGCCACCATTACGACCCAACAAGTCCAGCAGTTCGTCTGGAAAGATATCATATGTCGATATGGCGTCCCACATACGATCATAACTAACAATGGCTGGCAATTCATAGACAAAGAGCTCGCTAAGTTCTCGTTGGCCTCGACATCAAACATGTAACCAGCTCTGTCGAGCATTCGCAAACCAATGGGCAGGCCGAGGCAGCCAACAAAGTCATACTAGTAGAGTTGCGCAAACGGTTAGATAGCACTAAAGGACGATGGCCAGAAGAATTAGTGGAAGTACTGTGGGCATACAGGTGTACCCGCCAATTAGCAACAAACGAATCCACTTTCAGTCTAGTATACGGTATAGAGGCTATGATACCGGTAGAAATTGGTGAACCATCTCTGGGTCGAGGACTATACAATCTGAAGCAAAACAATCAAAAAATGTACACCCACCTCAACCTCCTATCTGAATTAAGAGAGAAAGCTCAAATACGCAACTTAGCAGCTACACCGAGAGCGGCTAGAAAGAATAACGCGAATTTATGCCCGTGATCATTTGCCACAGGAGATCTAGTTTGGAGAATGGCCAACAGCGTGAGAAAGAACGATGCCAAATTCTCTGCTAATTAGGACGACCCATACCGAATACGCGAGGATGCCGGGGGTGTCTCATCTCAAATTTTACTTCAGCTATAATACTTACTGTACCGAATACTTGTAACCCTGGGTGTACTTTTTTTCCTCACCTAGCATTTTTCCCTAAGGAGGATTTTGGCCAGGGAGTTTTTAACGAGGCACCCCAAAAATTATGAATAAAGCAAAGAGTTCTTGATTACATGTTCATCTCTTCATCCACCCTTAACTTGTTTTCAATTCGCTTAAGTTCCCCATCTTTACCACCAGTAAGCGGATTGGGTCGAACACCCTTAACTTGTTTTCAATTCGCTTAAGTTCCCCATCTTTACCACCAGTAAGCGGATTGGGTCGAACACCCTTAACTTGTTTTCAATTCGCTTAAGTTCCCCACCCTTACCACAATTAAGCGACTTGGGTCAAACACCCTAAACTTGTTTTCAATTCGCTTAAGTTCCCCACCCTTACCACAAGTAAGCGACCTGGGTCAAACACCCTTAACTTGTTTTCAATTCGCTTAAGTTCCCCCCTTACCACAAGTAAGCGGCCTGGGTCGAATACCCTTAACTTGTTTTCAATTCGCTTAAGTTCCACACCCTTACCACAAGTAAGCGGCCATGGTCGAACACCCTTAACATGTTTTTAATTCGCTTAAGTTCCCCACCCTTACCACAAATAAACGGCCTAGGTCGAATACCTTTAACTTACAAACATTAAAACAATCGCACTCCAAAAGCCTTAAACTACTTCCCAAATTAAAACGGACTATAACCAAAAATGGCCTACGTCAAACATCCTATCGGCATCACACAACAACAAACATACCAAGAAAAACCATCACATTAACAGTAAAGTAGATAATATAGGGATTGGCAAAATAGTAAACAATGTACGGATTAATACAGACTTAGAATCACAATCAAATTGAAAATATTCGAACTTCAATCCTAAGCCGCCCCCTATTCGGCATCCTTCGCATCCACACCATCATCAGGATTGGCATATGCTTTCTCCGCCTTTGCCAACTTCCCTTCATCCCCCTGAGAACTCGTTTCCACTTCATCCACGAGCATGCCGTCAACCACGTCCTTATTCACATCAAATCTAACATCACCAACATCAACATCCTTGTAAAAGAAAGCCGCTTGCCGCAATATCTTCATATCTTCATCAAGTCTTCATATCTTAATCAATTGATCGTAACTACATCACGTCCCTATGCAATATCTTCATCAAATCTTCATGCACCAAATTCATTTATGCTAATAGACACAATTTTAATATTGAGAAAAATATTAGAAAACAAAAATTCTTTTACTAAAGATTACATGCCTTGAAATGTAAAATTTCCCAATATAATTAAGAGATTTATAACCTTTAAAGAGTTCGATGTATCCAAAAAAACACACATTTAGTGGCGTGGAATTGGAATTTATTACTCTAGTATGGTCTAGGATAAAGAAAGCAACTACATTCAAAGGTTCTTAGAAGAGAGTAATCTGAAATTTTGTCAAAAAGTTTTTGCATTAGTGAAATTCAATGAAGAACAGGAGTAGGTAACCTATTAATTAGATAAACCATCTTCAAGCTTCCATCTAAGCATCACTTGTTTGCTTGTTCTTCACAAAATAACCATAAGAGTAAAAAAAAAATACTTACTTTGTTATTAGTCACCAATTTTAACTTTGCATTGCCTACATGACTGATGTCAATTTTGCTTCCATTTGCAACAACAAGAGACTTCATATCATTACAGTCTTGCTTGTGTGCCAGATTTTGTTGACTATTGGAAACATGATGGCTAGCTCCAATGTCTACATACCATGAAGGATTTTCAACCACCTCTGGAGTAGCCATTAATGCACTTGAGACTTGGTTGTTGGATGAATTTGGCGTGAAACTATGATCGAATTTGTTCCAACAGATTGATGTTGTCTGACCTCTTTTATCAAAAAGTTGATACATAAGTTTATTTCCACTATTCCTTCCACCACTTCCTCGAAATCTACTTGTGCTACCTCTATTTTTGTAAGTTTGTTGTTGTAATATGAATGATTTTGCCCTCTGCCATTATTGTTTGGCTTGTTGTGATATTTGCTAGTGGTAAAGTGGGCAGTAGCATGGCTAAGATTAACACCTTCTGTTTGATATGTAATAAGTTGCTCGAATCTAGTGTCAAACAGTAATAAATGTGTTTGTAATTCAATCTAGGACACGGTCTCTTTAATAGTTAGAAGAGTGACAATTGGTGTATTTTATGTATCAAACTCACTCAAAATTTGAACTGTTAGTTCAGAGTGATAAATTGGGTTACCTGCTTCAGGAAGATTATCAACAATAGACTTCATAGTTGTCAGATATTGATCCATCTTCATTCCACCTTTTCTAGTTTTTTGTAATTCAACTTTTTCGTAGATAACCCTTGCTCTTGTATATGAACCCGAAAGTTCTTTTGTTGCATCCCACAATTCTTTCGGTGACCCATTATTCAAATTCTTGGTTTGGTATTTTAACTATGTTGCTTGGAAGGTTCTTGGCATGAATTATGGAAGGCAAGTTTATTGTCAAGAACATGGCTATCTAGTTCATGACCTCTAATGATGGGCATGATCATAGTTTCCCATAAAAGATAATTAGTTTGATTGTATTATACTGAGTGAGTATATTTTTTATTTGCAAAGAAGATAAAGGACATTGCTCGCTTGATCTTGGGTGCTTGGAGGAGTAGTCATACTTTTGGATAGAGAGATTTACCCAGGGTAGTTATGCTCCAGATACCAAACTGAAAAAATAGGAAATCTTTGTAATCTAGCACAAAACAACATTGCGATATTTTATTCAATTAATTTTAATAGAAATTAATACAAACTGTTCATTCGAAAATAAAAGCATTACTGAGTAATTAAAGACAATAAAGTGGAAAGTACTAATAAATACTAGAATAAATATCTTAAACAAATATGCACATATTTATACTAAAATTATTTAATGGTTTTAACTACCCTCAAATGAAGGAGTGTTTCTACCACACCAAGTTTGTCACCTAAGAATTGATAATGAGAATTCATTAATGCCTTCATTAGACAATATGCAATTTGATCATGTGAAGGAACAAAATTATTCATCCAAAATAAAATTTTTAACTATTATTTTTTTATTTCACAACAAAATTACATTTTTAATTAATATATAATCATAGCGTAATTAACCATGAAACATAATTCTTTTTCTTCTTTTTGCCTACTTTATTAAAATTTTATAGCATTTCTGAATAAATATTCATTAATATTGTTTACATAAATCCAAACCAATTAATATTATTTAATTTTAATAGCTTGAATCTACTATTTATATTTTTTTAATTACATACTTTAAACACTCAAAAACAAAATCATATCAAACATTTTTTATTTTTTATATTCTTTTTGATCATTTATTTCTTACAAGCTTCCCATTTTATTATTTTGAAAAAAAAAACGAAAACTGAACAAAAATCAATCGTTGTTAACCCTCAAAATTTAACTTTAATGCATATTGAAATTTGACCGTAATCAGTAAATATGTATTCACAAATAATGTTAAGAAGTTTATTTGTTTAAACTAAATTAATAGAAACCAGTATATATACAGTACTCTAAAGATATAAACTTTAATCATTGTTATATGTGTGGTGATATTTTTATTTTAGATTAAATGCATTCAGTTGACCGCTTAAAATATTAATATTTTATTTATATTTGTCTTATTTAGTTACTTAATATTTTAATATATACTATTAAAATCAACGGGCTATTTTATTAAGTGTCCAATCTCATTATATTTAGCCAAGCGACAATTTATTACAACGAAACATTAATTTAGCGCATAGATTATGTTTCTCACTCGCTGGGAGAAACCGACATGACTTTTTAGGGTTTTTATAGTAAGAGTTGTGGTTCATTCATATGAACTGTAGATAGGATGATAAAATTATTTGTTTTCATAGTATTTGAGGATAAAATTTATTTGGTAGTAAGTGATATTTTAAATGGGTATCATAGGTAAAAAATAATTAAATTATATTAAATTAATTTTTAATTTATATTTAATTTATATTATATTATACTTTATGTTTTTTTCTAATTTTATTTTAAATTCTTTTATAAAATAATCCATTTTTAAAATACGAGTATTTTTGCAATGAGTATCCGGTAGGTAGCAAAACAGGTAAAAAATCAAATTTTCTGTTGCGAATCGGATAGCAAGTAAGCAATATTTGTCTCTAACCCGACCCGATGTCATCCTAGTTGCAAATGATATTGATGAAAGTCTTTGAAATAGGAAACAAAGACTTATCTTTCGTTTAGGTGAACAAAGAATGTAGGAAACATTTATTTATATACATGGGAGTATAGAGACAAGCACCAACTTAAGATATTAACTTTTCAATAATATCATCTTCAGTTTGGGCGAAAAGAGTCTAGGAACCATCTATTTGTATACATGAAAGTATAGAGACAAACACCAAAAGATATATGTTAGATGTCTTGTTAGCCTTAGTGTGTCCTTTTCAATATATTAAAAATGGGTTTTAACATGTTAAAAGGCTTGTTATATAATTTTTGGTATAAATATATTCAATCAGTTGAATTGTTTCTCAATCGACTGATTTCACTTAAGTCAAGTAAAATCAACAGATTGTATAGACAAATCAACCTGTTGAATTCACTTAAGACCAAACTATATAAGTTGTCTTTTAGAGCGTTGAGGTACAATGTCTAGCTTTTTAGCCCGAAAAACATTCATTCATCTATGCAAAACTTTATCTTTCTGAATCACACAGATGCAAGTTGGTTGATCTTGGAGTCATTTTGGCTCGATTGAAGCTTAAAGAACTCAAGTTTGGTTAGCTAGGGAGAGTCACCTTTAGGTTTTGCAGTTCTTGTGCCTCTTGTTATGTTCCTAGTGAGATTCTAAGCCTATAAGTGTGTTTTTTACAATATCGTGCTTGAGATTTTTGTGTGAGTAAAAAGTCTTGATGTTTGAATTGTTCAAAAGTGTTAGATATTGTTTGACATTATTAAGATATTGTTAGATATTGTTAATCACAATATCAAACAATATCTCCTATTTATTCTATTTATTTTCAGTTACTCTTTTTAAATGTATCTCTCTCTATAGATTACCCTATGTGTGGTTTATACACAAGGGAGATTAATTTCAAACCCTTTTCTTCCTTCTTAACAAAAAGTGTAATCTTGGTTTGTGGTTTCTGAAACTTTTGATAATAGTGAAAACTAGGCCTAGGTTGCCCAAGTAAACTGGATGTAGCTTTGTGATTGAGTGAACTAGTATAAAAACAATGTCCAATTATGTTTCCCTTATCTTGCTAAACTTTAAAATTTTAAGAAAATCAAGCAAATCAATCTTTGTTGTATTGGCATGTGTTTCTGTGTAATCATGTAGGGTAATCCTATTAGAAATACTGTTTTGAATGAATCTTGTGTAAGAAAGCATGTTGTTTGAGTGAGATTTGCTAAATTTACATTCTACATTATTTTCCTAGTATTTTAGATTATTGTTTTCAAATTTTAATCTATTGATTCATAGAGTATGAATAGATTAACCTGATACTTTTATTTTTGATCTGTTGAAATTGTCATATCCTGCAACTTTTGCATTCGAATTTTGTGGTCTAATTGATTCAAAGAAAATGGATTTTAAGCTTTCGAAAATCTTTATATAGCCAATTCAACCTCCCCCCTTCTTGGCTTAAACTACCATTTCGTTACTAACGATTAGTATCTAGAGCAAGGTTCTTGATAGTTATTCAAGTTTGATCTTAATTTTTTTTGAAATGACTTGAAAGAAGCTTCCTTTTGCAGAAGGTGCTTCTTGTAAGACCCGAAAAAATTAAATAAATAAATAAATATTTATTTAATAAATACGAGGGCCGAAATCTGTAAGTTAATTAATGCGGAGAGAGAAGACAAGTAATAATGCTAGCTCAAGTGGTTTAAAGTACTTGGTTGTATGCCATTAGTATTATAATTTATTTAATTAATTATTTTGCATTTATGCATGAACATGTGAAGTATATTGATAAGTGTGTAGGTACTCAAAATAGTAAGAAACACAAATTGGCTTGTTGGTTGTACATTTGTTAGTTATTATGCAGATGTGGGTTCAAACCTTTCTTGGTGAAAAAATAATTTCTTTTTGAGTGTGGATCATGTGGATCAATGGGATTTCTTTTTGCGATCATGTGGATCAATGGGAGATACTCAAGAAACTATAGCCGTCAATGTGAGAAGCCAGAAGGGTGGAGAAACCATCAGGTTAATGGTAATTGAAGACTATTAACCTTGTCATTAAAATTTTTGTTTTATTCTCTTAATGAATTTTTAAGAGTGGGGAAAGAGAGGTAGAAGGAGGAAATTAAGTTGAGAAAGAAAGGGACATTGTGTGGCAGCGTAAAGGTGTAGAGAAGGCTATTGAGAAGCCATTGTGGTGTTTTCTTGGGAGCAAAAAAAGTCTTTAAAAGATCACTCGGAGTAGGAAATCCAAGTTAGAGGAGCTACACCTTCTGTCTATGATTGATTGTTTATGAGATTAATGTCAATGGATTAATGGAATGGTGAATTGTAAAATTGGGATTAAGTTTTGGTGTTAGGAGAGTTACACCTTGTATCTATGGTTATTTGTTTATATTATGAAGGTCTTGTATATGAGATAAGAAGTGTTTATCTTTGTGGTAAAAGAATGTTGGGTTTTTGGTGTGGGGGATGCTAAACCATTTTCTTGATATTACATGATTGTGTGTAGAGAAATGATTGTAAATTTATTTATGGAATTAAGGAATTGTGAAATGCATATTTGGGTTATGTTTTGGTGTAAGGAGGTCTTAAGTCTTGTTCTTGTTATGTTTGTGATTATGTATGGAGAGTTGGTTGCATTTGAAAATATAGAATTATGATGGGGTAATTTCGTTCTTATGGATGAAGATGATAAGAAATTTCTTTAATGGTTGAATTGATGGTGGTAGTGTTGTTTGTGATTAAGTTTATTGATAAGAAAATATATTTTTTTTGTATCTACGATTATTGTAAATTTTTTTGTGTGGTGAATATGAGATGAGATAGATAAAAAAAGTCACTTTGATGGTGAGGTTAAGATGTTTAATCTAATTACTTTAAATTTTGGTTTGGATGAATAAATGGGGAAATTAGGGATTTCGATCATCATCTTGTTACCATGTGAATTCATTTGAGGTTAGAGCAATGGTTGTAAATATAACTTGTTTTCCTTTGGAGTGTTAATTATGGTTGAAGTAATCATTATTGGATAATGGGTTTTTGGTTGTGGCTGCGAAATTGTTGTAACGTTCAACATGTTGGTGGTAAGTTGATTAGAAATTTTGTTTAAAGTATTTGATAAACTGAACTTATCATTTAGAAAAGTAAAGGTGAAATGTTGTACGGAATAAAAATTGTTTTGTTATTGTTCTTGAGCATTTGGGAAAATCCATGGTGTAATAGCAATTGGAGATGTTTCCTTATGATGATGAAATTATGACTTGAGTTGGAGTACTATGAATTGGTTAAAATTGGGGTCTTGGATAAAGTTAGTGGAATGAGTATGGTTCCTAAGGGTATTGTTAATTTGGATTCAAGCGTAGTAAGATTTTATGAGTTTATTAAGAATCCATCAGTTGTGTCAATGCTTGGGTGAATTCTAGTTCTTGGTTTTCCTTTATCATTTTCGAAGCTAAATCAATAGGTTGTGGTAAAATACACAAGTCACTTGTGGAACTCGCTGTTTTGACTCTTGTGCATTCAAAGCCAAATCTACACGTTGTGGGAAAATCCACTAGTCACTTGTGGAACTCGTTGTTTTGACTCTTGTGTATTCGAAGTTAAATCCATAAGTTGTGGAAGAATCTACAAGTCATTTGTGAAGCTTGCTGGTTCGCATTTTTGTTTTCTAGAGCTAAATCCATAGGTTGTGGAAAATCCACTGATCACACGTGGAATTTATTGTTTTGTTGTTGTGGTTGTTTAACATGATGTTGTTGCTAGTTTAAAAATGTGTTGTTTATGCATTATTTAGTGCAGAATTGTCGAGTATAACACTTGTTGTTGATGGGTTGTGTAAATACATGTGAAAATATAGATGTATATGATTATTACATATGGTGTGTGATAGTGCATTCCGAGTCTTGCTATGATTATTGGATGTGAATTATGAACGATAAATTTGATGATTAAATAGTATCTCTATTGTGTAGGAACTGAAATTAGTTTTGCTAGATCAACTAGTAAAGGTAACTTTTACTAGTGTGGCAATTGGCGAGACAGAATAGACCTGCCAGGAGGAAGCCACGCAATGTGATAGTTTTGGCAAAACAGTGATGTGGTGCCCGACGACACGAGGAGTGGCGTCAGGCGATATGCGTGGATTCTTTGCTCGGCGGCACTTTGGCAGTGCCAGACGGATACGTCTGTGGCTGGGAATTTTATGGTTGTGATGTTGGGATTGAAGGACTAAGTCCATAGGGGGTCCAAGATGTGCTTGGTAGTGAGTCATGAGCGAGGGAGTTCATGACATTGTGGGACCGCATGATGGGCGAGGGTGGATGCGTCCACTAGAGGTTACTTTGGGTGAGGGAGTCCATAGTATGGTGATTGCATATGTGTCATGGTCCAAGCGAGTGAAGGTTCAGATGGTTGGACTACGGACGGGGAGTCTGTAGGGCAGGACTATGAGCGGGATAGACTCGTAGGATGGACCACGAGCGAGGAGGTTCGTGGAAGCACAACAAGTTCCGAGGCCAAGATGAAATTGCATACAACTCATAAAGGGTATGAGTCTGCGGGGTATGAGATATTTAAAGATAAATAGTATGGAATTTATTTTGGGTGGGTTTATTCATATTTAATTGTCTATTGTGCATAGCTCACCCTATCTGTTTGTGTGTGGCGATGATCAGATAACTTGTTATCCGGGAGTAGATGATGATGTAGGTGAGCCAAGTGATGCTTAGAGGCGGAGTGCAGGGTCTACTTGGGAGCTTTTGAAACGATTTTCATTTAAAGGATTTTGATGTTATTTATAATTATGTTGAACTTTGGTTGGTTTTATAATAAAGTAATTGCGAATATTTGCATTATGATGCAATTAAAATTTTCATTTTTCCCGCGTTTTGGGGAAAATACTTAATAAAGGTGGAAGTTTTTATTAATTATAGTCTTTAATTAATTTAATTAAGTAATATCCGACTGGGATGTTACACTTCTATTCATAGGTCATATATGTTTAGTGGTATTAACTATCAATTTTGGAAAATTAGAATGATATTTTTTATTGAACCGATTGACCAATGTATTTGGGATGCACTTGTGAATGGACCTTACACTCCTAAGCATGTTGTTGAAAATAACTAGGTGGACAAGCCGTGGACTGAATGGACAATGAAGGAAAGGAGAAGAGCTTAATATGATTACACTACAAAGAACATCCTCACATCATCATTGAACATTGATGAGTTCTTTAGGTTCTCCCTAGGCAAAAGTGCAAAGGATATGTAGGATGTACTTGAAGTCACACATGAGGGAACAAATGATGACAAAAGAGCAAGGAAGCATGCCTTGATACAATAGTATAAGTTGTTCAAGATGCAACAAGGAGAGTCCATTGCAGAAGTACAAAAGTGGTTCACTCACATTGTCAACCATCTCATAGGTTTGGGCAAATAATTTGACATCAAAGTGCTAAAGTGCCTTGATAGAAGTTGGCAACCTAAGGTGACTGCCATCACAGAATCAAAGGATTTATCCATCATCACCATAGCTGCACTGTTTGGCAATGAGATGCAAAAGATAAATGAGAAAGAGTCAAGTGAGAAAAAGGTGAAAACCATTGCCTTGAAGACTAGCTAAAAAAGGAGTGATGAACCCAAGGAGGAGATGGCTGAATCAAGTGATAATGAGAACTTGAATCTACTAGTCATGAGGTTTGGAAAGTATCTCAAGAGGAAGGGCAACAAAGTTAATCAAAGGAGGTACAATTCCAAACAAAGTGATTCAAGTAATACTTATAATTATGGAAAGCAAGGATATCAAGATTGAATGTCCTAACATTAACAAAGAGGAGAAAAAGGCCAAGGAAAGACGTGCCTACATAGACAATGATGATTCAACAAATAGCTCATCATAAGATGGAAGTGAAGAAGCAAACTTATGCCTCTCGGCTGCATATGAGTCATCTTCATCAAGCCAAGTGAGTTCCATGTCATCAAAAGATAAGAATGACTATAATAAATTGTTGCATGACTTTGAAAAGATGCATAATGAAGCTAACACAATTGTTATCATAAACAATCGATTAAAAGGATTAAACAAATGGCTAGAAAATTAAGTTAATGAGCTAGAATATGAAATAATTGATTTAAAAACTGATTTCGAAAACTTGGACATGATTTATAGTAATTCAACCAACTGTTTTGAAAATAAGCTTGCTATAAAACCTTGTGAAAATTGCACTATTTTGAAATTCAAGTGAAATACTTTTTGAAAACCTATGCAAAGTTCATAAGAGGGAAACTAAACCTAGAAGTTGTTCTTTCCTCTCAAAATTGTTCTTTTTTTGAAGGTTGGACTTAGTTATAATCCTACTTTCGAAAAGAAAGCCAAGAAGTTCTCTAGTTTATTTTCCAATAGTATGCCAAATGATATGCAATTCATCTCCTACAACTATTGTGTGAAGAAAGGTCATGTGTATAAGAATTGGTATGTAAGGAAATATGATGATCCAAGAGGGCTTATGAAATGGATCCCAAAAGGATCTAGAAAGGTGTAACCCAACCTATCAAAAGGTACCATGTAATATTAATATCTTTTACTGTCACAAAATAAGAAAAGAAAGACCTATGGTACCTAGATAATGGTTGGTCGAGGCATATGACAGGTGACAACTCCAAGTTTGCAATGTTGGAGCTAAAGGATGAGGTTTTGTGACTTATGGTGATAACAACAAAGGAAGGATACTTGAAAATTGAGTCATAAGCAATAGATCCTCATTCAACATAAAAAATGTGCTTCTAGTTGAAGGTTTAAAGCACAACTTAATAAGTATTAGCCAACTTTCTGACAAGGGTTGTAAAGTAGTGTTTAAACCTAGTCATTCTCTCATATTTGATGCCTGTGGTAGCATAATGTTGGTTGGTAAAAGAGTCAATAATATTTACTTATTTAATCTACATCATGCATCAAATAGCATATAATGCCTTCTTACAAAAGATGACGATACATGGTTATGGCATAAAAGGCATTGTCACATTCATATGCAACATTTGAATCAACTGAATAGAAAACAATTGGTTCAAGATTTGTCAAAACTCAAGTTTTCGAAGTATAGGGTATGTGAAGCATGCCAAAAGGGAAAGAAAAACACAGTTTCTTTCATACCTAAAAACTGTGTATCAACTGAAAGGCCCTTGAAATTCCATCACATGGATCTATTTGGTCCTTCAAGAACCATGAGTCTTGGTGGAAACTTCTATGGATTGGTTATTGTTGATGACTATTCTAGATTCACATGGACATTATAAGAAGCTTGCAAAGGTTTTGGAAAAGTGATCATGGTGAAGAGTTTCAAAATCAAACATAATTTTTCAACTCCTAGAACTCCACAACAAAATGGAGTAGTTGAAAGAAAGAATAGATCACTTGAGGAACTAGGTAGAACCATGTTAAATGTGACTTCATTACCAAAGAATTTTGGGCTGATGTAGTCAACATAGCTTGCTATGTTTTAAATTATGTGTTGATTATGCCAATTTTAAAGAAAACTCGTTATTAGCTTTTCAAAGGTAGAAGGTCTGCTTTAAATCATCTAAAAGTATTTGGTTGTAAATGTTTCATTTTAAATAATGTCAAAGAGCAACTTGGCAAGTTTGCTTCTATAGTGGATGAAGGCATATTTCTTGGTTATGCTACAAATAGTCGTGCATATAGGGTATATAATAAAAGGCTAATCATTGTTGAAGAGTCTATGCATGTGGTATTTGATGAAACTAACCCAATGTTGCAAGTTCAAAGGTCTAAGAATGCAAATCATGAAGATATGCTCATGGTAAAGCAAATTGTCGACTAAAAAAACTACAGATAGCAATTTCCCCAAGGAGTGGATTGAACCTAAAGGATTATCAAAGGATAACATCATTGATGATATCAATCAGGGAGTATCCCCTAGACGCAAGTTTACTTATTGTGAACATGTTGCGTTTGTGTCTCAAATTGAACCTAAGAATGTGAATAATGCTTTAGGTGATAGGAATTGGGTTGTTGCTATGAAAGATGAACTAAATCAATTAACTAGAAATGAAGTATGGTCTCTAGTTCTTAGAACTAATGAAATGAATGTGATTGGTACTAAATGGGTGTTTAGAAATAAAATGGATGAAGATGGTAGCATAGTTAGAAACAAAGCTAGGCTAGTTGCTAAAGGGTATAATCAAGAGGAAGGTATTGATTTTGATGGAACATATGCACCTATAGCTAGGCTAGAAGCTGTGAGATTATTATTGGCAAATGCTTGCATGTGTAATTTCAATTTTTTTCAAATGGATGTGAAAAGTTCATTCTTGAATGGTTTCTTAAATGAAGAAGTGTATGTATCACAACCCCCTGGCTTTGAAGATCATTGATGATTGTTTCACAACAACCATTTTCCAGCAAGTGTATTCGTACGTAGTAGTATCAACAAGTGTCGTATCCACAGGGATTTAGCAAGTATATTGGTAGTTTGATTTTTAGGTTTTATGTTTGTGATAGAGAGTGCAAGTAATAATAGATAGTGGTTAGTAGATAGATTGAATGAACTAGGGGCTATGAATTGGTTTCATCTCATCTTTTTCTACTACACCACTACCATCTTATTTACTTACTTTGCAAATCATTCAATGTCCTTGAAGTACTCTTTCTATGTAGATCTAGGTTCATCCCTAATACACTAGAACCTAAGGATTCCAAACCTAGTGTGATTCTTCAACTCCTGGTAGAATGAGTCCTTGCTTTAATGTGCAACACTCTCTCCTCCAGCATCCACTCTAGTATGCCATAGAGCATTCAATACATGTATGATGATTTGATTGGACCATAGTTTGAGATTGTTTTCCAACTCAATCCAAACTAGTTAAATAGATGAGTGATCTAATCATCATTAAGAATAAATCAAACCACAAATAATTGAATGAAAGCAAAGATAAATACCCAACGAGTAGAAGTGAATAGAATCAGAATTGATTACATCAAACTTTGACATGAGGGAGTTTAGCTACTCATAGAATATTACAATGCAATTCCAACAACATATACACATAAGATTTACACTAAGAGTACCTCCCTCATGCCTCAGAGACCCTATTCTATCTTACTGCTACATTTTTTATATCCATTCCATGCCTGAAATGAGAACCTAAGCTCTTTATTTATAGAAATTTTTGAGTAGTGCTCAGCCCAACTTTTGGTGCTCAGCCATAGGGGTTACTTCACAAGTGGATTTCCTTCTTAGCTTAGGTCTTTGTTCTGGTGTTTAACATGTGACTTTTCCTTCTTGGAAGAGTTTTCTTGGCTGCTCAACCTCATGGATTTGGGCTCCATGTTTCCTTGCAAAGAGGGTTTCCTCACGAGGCTCAGCTCCATTTCTTGTGCTCAGCTCAAAAGTCGAAATATGTTCTCCTTTATTTTCTACTTCCATGGCTCAGTTCCAGTATTGTGGCTCATCTGCATACTTGATATTTTTCTTTAATTTTATTGCAAAATAGCAAAATATCATTATAAATCATAAAACTGTATTTCTTAATATCTCATTTTGTATCTTAAAGTAAGGAGGTTTGTTTTGTACAAAAATAACACCATTTCATACAATGATAAGTGTCAATTTCAAATGAAAAATTTACTTATTCTTGATAGTGGTATGAAAGGCTAAGCAGTTTTATTTTATCAAAAGGCTATGCTAGAGGTGTTGTTGATAAAACACTCTTTATTAGAAAACATGCAAATGATGTTATACTTGCTTAAGTGTATGTTGATGATATAATCTTTGACTCAAATAATAACTCCATGAAGAGTTTGTTACAACTATTCAAGGTGAATTCGAAATGTCTATGATGGGTGAGCTAACCTATTTCCTAGGGCTGCAAGTAAAGCAACTCAAGCGAGGGACATTTTTAAGCCAGTTAAAATATTGTTTTGACCTGCTAAAAAAGTTCAATATGGAGGATTGCAAAGAGGCTGTCACTCCAATTGCCATAAATTTCCTTTTGGATGCAGATGAAGAAGGGTAGCAAGTTGATTCAACCAAATATAGAGGGTTGATTGGTTCTTTGCTCTATCTAACAACTAGTAGGCCAAACATTCAATTTAGTGTATACTTGTGTGCAAGGTTTCAATCCAATCCAAAGGAGTCATAATTTAAAGATGCAAAGAGCATTCTCAAGTATATGAAAGGGACAACTAATGTTGGATTATGGTATCCAAATGATTCTAACATAACTCTTAGCGGTTTTTCGGATTATGATTGTGCAAGGTGCAAATTGGATAGGAAAAGCACAAGTGGTACATGTCACATACTTGGCTCAAGCTTAATTTCATTGAATAGCAAAAAGCAAGCATGTGTGGCATTCTCTGCTCCTGAAGCTGAATACATAGCAGTTGGACATGGATGTGCTCAAATAATTTGGCTATAGCATCAACTAACGGATTATGGGTTAAAGCTAGAGATGATACCCTTGTATTGTGATAATACTAGTGTTATCAACCTAACTAAGAATCCAATTTAACATTCTAAAACCAAACACATTGAAATCATGCATCATTTCATACGAGATGACGTTCAAAAAGGTGAAAACTGAAAACCAATTGGTTGACTTATTCACAAAACCTTTTGCACGTGATAGATTTAACAAGCTTAGAACTGAATTAGGTGTTCTAGACATGAAAAATGTGTGTTGATGATTGTTTGGCTTTTTAATTTTATTGGATCATGTGTCTGTTGCATTTAAAGTGATTAATTCTACATAAAATGTGAACTGACACGATTTCAGTTTGTTGAATTTGCAAAAATAACACATAGATTTCACTTAAACTGCCAAAATTTGCATAATGTGTGATCTGGCATGTTTATAATCTGTTAATTTTCACAAAATAACACATAAATTTCACTTAAATTATCATATCATGAATTTTGTGTGATCTGAAATTTTTAGTTTGTTAAATTTGCAAAAACGACACAGATTTCACTTAAAACTATCACTACACTCAAATTGTGTGACCTAATGGATTTTTAATCGACTAACTCTATATTTTTGTGTGTTGATTTCACGTATGCTGATGTGGATCTACTCAAATTGATTTCAATTTATTGACTCAGTCAAATTGAGTTGGACTGTAGTAGTAATAAATAACAACTAATGCATTAGCTAAAACCAAATTTTCATGTTGCATTGACCATAAAGCACTTTTATTACGTGATTTCCAATGTGCATGCATATGTTGTGAACTTTTTTGAGTGGATAGCACATAGAACGCCTAGGAAACACCATGCTTTATGATCAGGTATTGATTCCAGTGCATTTAATTGACTTTGATTCCCTGTACTACATTAAATTCAAAATATATGTGCAAATTAATTGATTGATTTTAATAATAAACACGCTAATTCTATAAATACATGTATAAGCATCATGCATTGGCACTCATATATGCTAGTAAGAGCCAAACCCAAATTCAGCATGCCTCATAGACAAAGGAATGCCCCATCTAATAGGGAGAACTCCATTCCACCTACTTCATCATCTCCTATTGACTTGAATCATGGAAGAATTTAAGCTTGGTTCGAAAGGCATGAATATAGGATCCAAACATTCTTGATTGAGATCACTAAGAAGCAAATCATTATCCCTAAGGTGTTGTGCCTATCATGGCTGAGGGTAGAGAACTTTGAGACCCGACAAAAACACCTCAAGTCTCAAAAGTTGAAGACTTTCCTTGAAATTTTGGGGAAAATCTATCCGGACTTGGTTATGGTCTTCAATGTCAACCTAAAGTTCAACAATGGCATCCTAAAATCAACTATGAAAGGTGTTAACATGGAGATTACAGGGCAAACATGGAAGGATGTGGTTGGGCTAAGGCAAAAGGGTGTGCAAGTACGAAAAGGAGAAACTACTACAATGGATGAATTGAACAAGGTGCAATTTTTCAACCAATGTGTGCGCAATCCAAGTGAGCAAACTGACAATTTCCATCTGGGAAGACTTCGTGTGGAGTAAAGGTTGTTAGCCATGATGGTGACCAAAATTATCATGCATATGGGGAGCAATCATTAAACCTTAAATGAATGTGACTTGGTGGTGATCTATTGCATCCAAAATGGTGTGGTTATTGACTAGACATACACCATCCATGACCACATCATGAAGGCCAAAAGACTCACTGATTTCAAGCTACCATATATAGTTCTCATCTCCAAGTTCATTGATGTAACACCCCTACCGGATATTACGGATTTAAATATAAAATATAAAGAAAAGTAATTAAATCGCAATTAATAAAACTTCCTTTCCCAAAGATGCGGGAAATTTAGAACTTTATTAAACTATGAAAAAGTCCAATATTCCATAATTTATAAACGTAAAATATAATAAATATCCACAATGTTTATAGATTATTATTCAAAACACAAATCATCAAAAACTCCCAATCTAGCCCACGCTCCGAGCCTAAGCCTCACCAGCTCCACTTGCAATATCATATGCTCACGTGTACCGCGTACATGATCATCGACAAACACAAGCAGATAGGGTGAGCTAAAAAGATAACACGTAAATATACATCAATCATATATATATATATATATAATAAAATACATCAAAATAAAATCTCTCCTTTTATCCCGCATGGCCACAACCATGTATGATATCATTTCACCACCAAGGAACCTCCTTGATGTGACCCCAACAAGCCCAAGCTCAAGTGCATCAACAAGCCCAAGCCCACATCAAGGCCCAATCACTAGAAGCATGATGAGAAAGATTCACATGGGCCTCTCACAAGATGATCAAGTCAATC
>Ga0214544_1000905_pt1 | contig 58386 bp, 31 predicted proteins | sample CNSS3metaG_FD_160074 | JGI IMG/M metagenome (GOLD analysis project Ga0214544, IMG submission 160074) | Root nodule microbial communities from cowpea collected in UCLA plant growth center, Los Angeles, California, USA - CNSS3 | ecosystem: Host-associated > Plants > Roots > Nodule | place: USA... | reverse complement strand
ATATATATATATATATATATAAGTTAATCAAGTTAATTAATTAATATTCACAAATCTATTTATAATAACAATAAAAATGATTAATTTTTTTTATATTTTTAAAATCTTGATCTAAATACTATATCTACAATTATACATAATTATATAATAAAATTATTTATTTAAATGTAATAAAAATATATATTAATTTACTTAGTAAAAAAAATTAAAATGTAAAAAAAGAAAAATAACAATCGTGCATACCTATTTCATTTTAATAAAATATACATGTGTTTCTATTTAAAAGGTTTAACATCAATTTTATGTTATATTTATTTTGTACAGGACCATATTACATAATATGTATACCCATGTATACACATATCATTTTAGTATAACATACACCTATTTATATCTACATGTATTTTCATTTAAAAGTTTTAACATCAATTTCATGTTCTATTTATTTTGTACGGGACCATCTTACACAATACGCTTACATTTTACTATAACAACGATTTGTGTACACATCTCATTTTAATATAAAATATAACATACATGTGTTTATATTTACATGTGTTTCTATTTACAATTTTTAACATCAATTTCATGTTGTATTTATTTTATACGGGACCATTATACAATATGTTTACAACATACATATTTCATTTTAGGTTTAAATACACATTTGGTCCCTATTTTGGTCAAAATTATTCCATTTGGTCCCTATTTTCGTTGTTTGTTCAATTTGGTCCTCATTTTGGTAAAATCACATTCAATCGAGTCCTTTTGGCAAACAGAGTTAAAATTGTTAACGGTACAGTGACACGATGTAACTGTTTGGGTTACGTGTCAAAATTTTAGCAGTGACATTGGCACAGTGAAATTTTATGCCCGTTGTAAGTTTAAAAGTTAGTGAAATTGATTTGGGGAAGAAATTAGGGTTTGAGAGGTTTGAAGCAAAACTGTGGCCAATCCAGTTGGTGAAGAATCTTGTGCACAATCCAGTTGGTGATTCGAAATTCGCATTTGAGAGGTATGTCTCGTCACCATTCGTCTTCCTCCTCTTGTTGTAATAGTTGGGGGCAACTAAGTTGCAGTGGGTCTCATATTTGTGGTTCCAAGGGTATGGGTTTAATCCCCATTTGCAAATGTGGAGAAGTTGCAGTGCTTCGAGTGGCAAGAACTTTGAAGAATAATGGTAGACAATTTTGGGGTTGTTCTAAGTTCAAGAGTGTTGCTTCCAGTGATAATGTGTGGTGTAACTACTTCAAGTGGTGTGATGAAGAATTATATTATGAAAGGGATGGTATTATAGCCCAGCAAAGGATGAAGATTTCTGAACTGGAGATTTCTGAATTGGAGATTTCTGTGAGGGCTATGAAGAAAACGATTCAATTTTTCTTATAATTAGTTATTGTTGTTGTTGTAATCTTTATAGTCATGGTGCCAGTAATGTTAAAAATTCAATGTGTTTAGGTGAGGATGATGTTTTTTGGGTGTTGAAGTTATGAATGTAAAAAACCAGTGGCTCTGCATTGTAATTTATGAATGAAGTTATGAATGTTATTTGTGTTGTTGATGAAGCAGGGTTGAGTAATGTGTATTTTGTTCTACATGAATGAATCTTTATGTTCGTTTAAGTTGTTTAATTCGATCCCAACTCTGGATTAAAAAGGTTCATTTAAGTCCCTATTTTCGTTTAAAATGTTCAATTTAGTCCCTATTTTAAGTTTAAAATGTTCAATTTGGTCCCTATTTTAAGTTTAAAATGTTGAATACAGTCCCTGTTTTATAGGACAACCTTCCAATCAGAAGTGCAAAATATAGCAAAATATAATTCAATCCATATTGAACATACACAACCTGTCAATCACACAAGTCCAAATGGCAATCACAACTCCAATATTGGAGACCAATATTCATTTAATTGCAATCAGAATCTGTTAAACTCATGCAATTTAGATGATAAACAAAAGCGAAGTGCTAGACAAAAGAAGTTAACAAAACATAGTACCAATTACTACAAAATTACACCAAAAGAGGCCTAAGTACATCAAAAGTGGTCTCCTAAGTAGGCCTATTTAAAACACAGAAAATGATCTTCAAGTTGGTGGTCTTCGAATCTGCAATTTTCGCCTTGTGCTTGGTTGCCCAATCTGTATTGAGACTTATGTGCTTGCTGTGAAGGTTGTGTTGGTTGTGTGGACTGCTGACTTGATGGTGGTGGTTGTTGTTGTGTAGGCTATGTTGTTTGTGTGGACTGCTGACTTGATGGGGGGTGGTTGCTTTGTAGGCTGTGTTTGTTGAGGGAGTTGTGGATAATTACTTCTGTTATGTCCCATTTCACGGCATACCCTATATCTCTTTTGATGGTCACCTTTCCTCAATTCTGTATCATTTTTCTTTAACTCCCACTGTTCCAATCTCCTCTTTTTCTTTGGCCTCCCAAGTAATCTCCTTTTGAGGGGGGGGGGGGGGGGTTGCACATCATTATAGCAAGTCCTCTCCCACAGCAACTGCCCATTGACTGGATAGATTATGGAGTGGTATGTTTCTTCATACGTGCAAATTCTGAACCAATGTGGTATGAACTCCTCGACATTCAAATTTAAAAACCTCATTGCAGCAAGTGCATGGCAACAAGGAATACCACTGAGCATCCATTTCCTACATGTGCATTCTTGTGTGTCAATGTTGACTTTGTACTTCTCTCCAATAAGTGAAATGTGCTTGACTTCAAAAATCTTTTCTCCTGACCAACTATCAAAGCATAACAAGTTAGCAATAAGGCTAAATGATTAATATTAATTGTGTGAAAATGCCTATTTAAATACCTTGGAATCCAGTTCTTTGTTAAGGCTGATTCTTCTTGCAGCCTAGTTCTAATCCTTAGGCATATTGAACCTTTAAAAGGTTTCACCTTCTTCCGATTTTTGGCCCACCTCTTCATTAAATAAATTCTGATGTCCTCTAGCATTGATATAATTGGTTTAGTCCTTGCATCAATTATCACACTGTTGAAGGCTTCGCTCATGTTGTTTACCAGAGTGTCACAGATGGCTTGACTTGTGAACCTAGATCTGGACCAAAATCTGAAAATGAAAGTGTCACACAAAGGTTAGCATCATCATAGTGTCTAACAGTATTGTGAATATGGATAATAAACACAAACCTTGGTGGAATGGCTATAAGATATTTGTAAGCCTCAAGATTGACTTCTTTGATATTTCTCATTTCTCTTTCCAAAGCTTAGGGATATGTACTTACAGTAGCCTGCCACATTAAATTCTTTAATTTCTTCGCACCAAATTTTTTCCTAAAATTGGCGTACAAATGGTGCATGCAGAATCTTTGTTCTACTCCAGGTAATAGCTCTTGTATAACATGCATAAGTCCTTGTCAAAAGCAAAAAGTGAAATATATAAGTCCATAAGCATATTGCAAACACTTTAAAATATTAATTAAATCAGTAATGGAATTTACCTTTTGTTGGTCTGACATGAAAGTGATGGACTGACATACTTCTGGCCCACCTAAGTCTTCAATCAATAGCTCCATAAACCAAGTCCATGTCTCTTTGTTTTCTACTTCAACAAGCGCATAGCATAGTGGCAACATTTGGTCATTGCCATCTCGACCAATTATTGGTCTACACGACACAAAACTATCTTTATACGCTTTTAAACAAGTGTAAAACCTCTTGAATGTGGCTTGACCCTACACGTCTTCCACTTTCAATTTTATTGTAAATCCAGGATTGGATTTCAGCAACTCATTTGCGTAATCATAAATTCTCCTAAACTGTTCTTTAAATGAACCTTGGACTTGGTCTGCTGCCATTGCTCTTGCCCTACGAGCCATAGACATTGACATTCTAGTATTCCATTTTCTAACAGCCTTGTTATGTATTTCATTGCTTTTTATACTTGGATTTTCTCTCAGGTCTGTCTCCAAAGTCCCACTCAACCACTTAGAATTGATTATATCAATAGTAAATTCTCTACTGCAAGTGTGAACATCAACAACTTTCCTTAATTTCCAGTTATGATGGGAAGTCAACAAAGCACAATAAGCTAACCAGGGGCAGTTTCCTTGGGACCCCATACATCTCACCCTAATTCTACGCTTATCATTTTTAACAAATCTTATATTTCTTCCACTATGAATTGAATACGTTCTAACAGCATCTCTAAAGTGTTCCTTGTCAAGGAAATATGTTCTCACTTCCCACTTGTAGTCTGCCATGGATTTTGGCATCATAAACATCCCAAAAACATCTCCATTATTATCATCATCCTCTGATTCACAATCAGATTCTGCACCACTCAATAATTCATTTGACAGCCACTGATAATCAGAAAGCCCTCTATCGATGTCTTTTCGCACGTTCACCTGGTGTTCACTTTCACTTTGATTCTCTTCTTCACTTATACCCACTTCAACTGCCACATAACCCACATCATTATCAAAATTATTGTTGTCCCCCATTACATTCACAGGAATATCAACAAATTCCTCATTTTTAGTATTCGATTCATCCCAATTGTGAACCTCTGCCTCAATATCCACCTCATTTTCAAACACTCCATCCCCACCTGCACCACCCAAGTCAGCCTCACTTGCTGCACCATCCAACTCATCCTCACCGCTGCACCACCCAAGTCAGCCTCACCTCCATTTCCAGCTTTATCCTCACCTACACCTCCCAAATCAGCCTCATCCGCACATGTACCTCCCAAATCAGCTTCGGCCTCACCTCCTAATCCCAACTCAGCTTCATCTTCACCTCCTAAGGAAGGTTGATTCTCACCTCCCAAATCATCCTCATTCTCACCTCGACCTCCCAAGTCACCCTTATTCAGACCTCCACCTTCACCCCCCAAACCTTCATCCCCCAAGACAACCTTACTCAAACCTCCATGTCCCAACTCAGCATTAACTTCAACAATCGCATATTCCAAATTATTATCTATATCATCATCTACAACTACTGCTTCTGACACAATATGAACCACAAACAAGTGGACTTCTCCAATACACTTAGCAACGTTTACCATATTAATGGACCCATTATCATCATACAACAACTGCAATCGTCTATCTACAACATACCATAATTCTTTAACAGCTAAATAACCCATAGACTTAAGTGTGAAAGCTGTAAAATCCATAAAGCGACAATACAACACAATACACAATAAACCATAAAGCTGTAAAATCCACCGCAAACCAACCACAAACGAAAAGCCAGTATAGAAATCAACCAAAAGAGTACAACTTTTTAAACACTAAACCACAAAGCTATAAAACCCACCGCAAACCCACCACAAACGAAAAATACAACACAAAGAGGACTCAACAATACTAACTTGAACTTGGTTGACGCTCCAATCTCGAATGCCAACCTCCAAGCGCAATGTTGAAGCTTCAATCGCAAATCACTCTCCTACCACGTTTTCGCGAACCCTAACTGATGTTATCTTCAATTATGCACCCAAAAACCCTAATTTTCCCCTTTCTCACCAACCCTAATTTTTCCCTATCTCTCGACCTCTCGAATGCTCTCAACCTCTCCAATGCACAATTTCAGTTCTTCACTCAATGACACTTCTCGCTTCTCGCTGCAGTAAACCCTCAATTGAATGCTCTCGACGTTTTAATTTTTTTTCACTTTACCATGTTTTTAACTTTTTACTTTATTCAACCTTTTTTCCCCATTTTTTTTTAACGAAACACTGTGCCAACGTGTGTCATCATGTATTCAAAAAATTGACATGTAACCCAAACAGTTACACTGTGTCACTGTGTCATTAACAATTTTAACTCTGTTTGCCAAAAGGACCCGATTGAATGTGATTTTACCAAAATGAGGACCAAATTGAACAAACAACGAAAATAGGGACCAAATATGTATTTAAGCCTTCATTTTAATATAATGGTATAATTACTTATTTGATCCCCTATTTTTTTTATTTAGTTCAATTTGGTTCCCTTATTATTTGTTGGTTCAATTTAGTACCCTAATTATTTATTAGGATTCAATTTGGTAATCTCCCTTAAGTTGGAGTTAACACCGTGTCCTTACAAGACACGTGTCAAGCCGTGAATGTTTTTTTAATTTCTTTTAATTTTCTTTTCTAAAAATTTATAAATTGCCACGTGTTAGGTTATTGTCCTGCCACGTAGCAGTTTACATGACACATGGCAGAGTTGTAATAGTTGTTTTCAACGTGACAGTGACTTGACAAGTGTCTTGTATGGACACGGGGTTAATTCTAACTTAACGGAGAGGATCAAGTTGAACCCTTTTAAATAATTAAGGTATTAACTTGAATCAACCAATAATAAAGGAACCAAATTAAATTAAACCAAAAAATTATGGGACCAAATCAGTAATTATACCTAATATAATATACATGTATTTATATCTACATGAATTTTCATTTAAAACTTTTAACATTAATTTCATGTTTGTATTTACTTACGGGACCATTTTATACATTATGTCTAGGGATGGCAACGGGTCGGGTCGGACACGGATAGTGCCTACCCGCAACCTGACCCGCAAAAAAAAAAATCCGCCCGCTACCCGCCCGTTTATCCGCCGAGTATCCGCTTAAAAAATATCCGTTGATATTTCTAAAATCCGCGGGTACCCGTGGATATCCAATACCCACAAATATTTAAAAAATATATATTTTATAAATTGTTTAATATAAAATTATAAAAATAAAATATAAATTAAATTAAATTAAATTATAATTATAATTATAATTAAATTTGACATAATAAAATATACTGCTAATTTTAATTTTAATTAAATTTAACTTGATAAATTATAAATTAAAATTTAATTTTAACTTTTTTGCGGGTAACGGGTACCCGCGGGTACAGATAATATGATACTCACACCCGACCCGTTTATAAGTGGGTATTAAAATACCCGCTACCCGCTACACGTGGATAATATATACCCGCGGGTACTAACTATCCATCGCGAATTTTATCCGCGGATATCCGCGGGCACGAGCATGTTTGTCATCCCTAATTATGCCTACATTCTACATTTAACAATGATCGTGCACACTCATCTTATTTTAATATAATATTTAACACAAAAAGTTACTTATAAATTTTAATCATATAACAATATTATTTTACTACCTATTAAAAATTAATTTGTGTTAATTTTATAATTTAAAACAAATAAATTTATATTTAAATATTATTTTTTAATCTTAATATTTAACTATTATTTTTAAATTATCATTAGTATATTCTATTATTATTAATATTACTAGCCGTATATTTTATAACCTATTACTTTAGCATAAAAAACAATAATAAAATAATACTATTTACTTTTAATTAATTCATTAAAATAAAAATAAAAATAAAATATTTAATTTTTATTATATTATTTAAATATTATATATATAATTATAATAAAATATGTATATACATGAATAAATAATTTATAAATGTTACAATAATTATATTAACATTTTTACTCTAAATTAGAAAGAAAAAGACCTGTCCATAAGCACGAGTCTTAATTTTCATTTTTCTTTTAAGTTGATTATTTGTATGTGAACAATACTTTTGCACAGGACAAAAGTTCACAATATACATACATTTTATTTTAACAACAATATGTACATATGTACGGGAAAAATGTTCACAAAACACCTTATTACTATACCTTGTCACCAAAATCACACCCTTCAGATTTATTCTCAAATGATTTCAATATTTCAATATAAATTAAGTATAATTATAAAATATGTATTGTGTAAAATATGGATTATATCAATATATAATGAATCAATGGTCTTAAATAATGAGAAAATAAAATATATTGTCATAATTAACCAAAATCTAAATAATATATTTACAATTCCACATAAATTATACCAATAATAACAATACTTTAATTTAATTTTTTTACTATTATAATGTATAATATTTAAACAAAATACCCACAATATCAACAACACAACAACAAAAACCTGTGCGTATGCACGAGTTTCATACTAGTAAGAGATAGAAAGAAAAGTAACATGAAAGATAGAAAAAACGAAATAATTGCAAAAAGTTAGAGTGTTCGAAACAAATCAAATCTGATATTTTTTATTGGATTAGATTTCTAAGATTTAAATATGTTGGATCTTTTGAAAGAATATCACTAAGAAATACAATATCAATAAAATATGAGTTCAATCCACGTATAATGGATTAACATCACTTTTAACTAAAAACTTTAAAGGTTATAGGTTTTCATCTTTATGTAATGCTCCGCCTTCTCATTTTTACTCAATATAGGACTTAGACTCATATTAGAATTTTCAACAAAATATTCTCGAATAAAGATATTAGAGAAGAATAATTTAAATTTTGGGTTAAATATGCTTTTAGTATCTGAATTTTGATGTGAAATTAAAATTCGTTCTTGTTCGAAACTTTAATATATTTTGGTCCCTAAAATTTAAAAATGAATGAATATGTAGATAGTCCTTTTAGTCCAATTACATTAAAAAAAATTTATATGTCAAATACATTTTTCGATAGATATTGAAACGGAACAGGTTAAACTATATAAATAATTCAAATACCAGTATGAAGTGTGTTTGACATGTTAAAAGATTAAACGTAATTTGATTTAAAAAACTATATTTACTCATTTTAAAAATTTAAGAACTAAAATATATCAAAATTTTAAAAATTCAATTTCACATTAAAATTTAAAAACTAAAAACATAGTTAATTTTCACATTCTTTTACTAAAAATGTTTTACCTAATCAAATCTAATAAGTAGAATTGAAAGGAAAATTATTGGAATAGATTACCGACATACATATATAACAGGCAACTCTGATAAAAAAAAGTGAAATAAATAAATGCTACAAAAAAAGGACATAAAATAAAATAAACAATGTGAGAAAAAAATGAAATATACAGTTTTCATTTAAAGATAAATAGTATAAAATGAAAAAGTTATTTCTAAAACAATAAATAAAGAAATTATAGTAAACTAATTATAGAATTACAAAATTACTCATATATTGCCAAGAAATATTAAAAGAGACTAACTTTATAAAATGCCACTTTCTTTTATATCTGTTCTATTTGAATGGAAAATAAAATATAGTACGATATACGAGATCCAATAAAAATATGACATTTCTATTTTTTGTTATTCTAACGAATATTTATACAGCACAAAAAATAAAGAATATTTGTTAAGCCTTTCGAAAATAAGATTGGCCAATGACAGGGAGTATAGTAGTATCTAACAAATAAGCACGTGAAGAAGGAGGAGAAACAAATCCACCCGCTTTGTTTTCTGTCTCATCTCACTCCTTTTATTACAAAAAACAAAACACAAACACTCTTCATCGTCTTTTGCATGAACTAAACCAAACCCAAAATGTGTACGGCGGAGAAAGACGGGATCATGCTCTTCGGCGTGCGCCTCACCGTACCCGATAACAACCCCGCCGTTTTCAGAAAGAGTGCCAGCATGAACAATCTCTCCCCAAACTCTGAATCGCCTCCGCCGCACCATCCCAATGCAGGCTACGCCTCAGACGACGTCGTTCACCTCTGCCGTCGCACGCGCAAGCGAGGTATTCTATTAATTAATCGATTAATTAATATTTTTCGTTGATGTGTTTGTTTGGTTATCGAGAATGGATGATTGTGTTTGGATTAACGGATTAATTAGGGGTTCCGTGGACGGAGGAGGAGCACCGGCAGTTCCTGTTGGGATTACAGAACGTCGGGAAAGGTGATTGGAGAGGAATTTCTAGAAACTTCGTCAAGACTCGAACGCCCACTCAGATCGCTAGTCACGCTCAAAAGTATTTTCTCCGCCGTCACACTCACAATCGCCGCCGCCGGAGATCTAGTCTCTTCGATATCACCACCAACTCGGTATCCTTTTTACCACACGCTTCTAATTTAATTTAACTTTCACTAATTCCTTTTTTGAAATTTGAAACAATGAAGGTGAAGGAAGAGGAACAAGCGGTGCCGTCGGCTAGGTCGAAACCGGTTTTGCCGACACCTCCGTCTTTGAGAATGGCTGAGTTGGACTTGAGTGGGAGGTCGCTGTCGCTGAAGCTGAGGCTGCCGGAGTCGGAGGAGCCGTCGGCGGTGACTTTTGAGGCTGTGTCTAGTGGGAAATTGAGCGGTGACGTGGACATGATTCGTGTTGCATGAATACAGTGATTGATGAGATGAGATGCGGTTTTGATGGATTTACCTTCTTCTGTGTGTGAAAGATTTAGCCTACAAGATATAGCGATGGAATTTAGAAGGGGGATAGAGATTAACTCTATTAGTATAGGGAAATATTCTCTCCTAATTTTTTAACGACGTGGCAATTGGTTTAAACGTGACATTCACGTTTTTGTCACGCGTGATGTAAATAAACCGGATATTTATTTAATTTTTGTGTTTTTTTGTCTTAAAATTTCTTAGATTTGTGTTAGAGATTTCCAACTTTTTATTTCTTGAGTTTAGATTTTCTTTTTCTTTTTTGAATATAAACCCTTGATGAAGAGTTGTTTTTTAATAATTAATGAAAGATGGGAATGAAGGAAGTATATATTATAATATTTAAAGAATGATACATGAAAGAATTGGTTTATATGGGGTAAAGTTTATATTTTCCTCGCTATTTGTGTTAACTGATTTGTTCTTGGGGTATTTTGTATTTGGGTTATTTTGTATTTAGGAATGATAATAAGTTGGACATGAATAGTATTCACCTGTAATAAAAATATTAATTTATAGCTTGTCTATTTATGTGTTGAATATCTATTTTAAAAAAATATACTTAAATATTTTAAAATTTACAAAAATCTGTGTATATATATTTAAATATTTTAAAAATATATTTTATAAAATTAAATTTAAAAAAAATTAAGAAAATATAAAAACATATAACTTAAATTAAATATGAATTAAATTTCAATTTTAATTAAATTTAATCTAACAAAATATAATTTTAATTTTATTTAAATTTAGGTTACTAAAATAAAATTAATTTTAATTTTAATTTTTGCAAATAAAAAATACCATAAATACGAATAATATGATACCCACACCACACACCATCTAATTATAAATATATATTAAAAAACTTACTATTTATTATTCGTATCCACGAATATTAACTATCAATCATAAATTTTATTAGGTATCTGTTAAACAAATAATTTTTTCTTTTTAATTTATATTATTCTTATATTATAAGTGCGAAAGAGTATTCAAATATTGACACAGATCATTTTTAAGTGAAAGAATAGAATGTCATTAATGATATGATTTTAAAAAACAAAAAAAATTGTTAGTGTTTATTAATATTGCTGGATTTTGCTTCATTTTAGAAAGAGAGAGAGAGAGGGTATTATAGAAGATAGAAGAGCATCTTAATATAAGTAAGAAATAAAATGGAAACTAAAATAAAATAAATATTGTACGTAAAACAACACTAAGATAATTTGTTATAGATTTAGTTGACTTAATTAAATTTTAATTTTAATATAAATTTGGTTATTTCTAATTAGGTTTTTTATTTTAAGTAATTAATTTTTTTATATTTTTAATTAAATATTTTTATTTTATTTTTTAATAATTAAATGATATGATTGTTATATTATTTTATTATCTTGTTTATTTATTTTAATGCATTAAAATATATAAAATGTTATAATTAATATAAAATGATATTGTGATTAATAATTAATAATAATAATTAAAATATTAATTGCAGAATAACATCTCTAAAAACATAATAACTTAATTAAAAATATTCAAACTTACGAAAAATTTGAAAAGAAAAGGTGTTACGTGATGCCAGTAACAAATTATATATTATTTAAGATTATTTAAAACTACTACATTTTCAATCATTTACTGCTTTTAAAGATTTATTGAAGAATATGTAATAACTTAAATATTTCATTTTTTATAAATTTAAATTTCTTTAAGAGATAATGTATATTATTTAAAAAATCATTACATCTAAAATGCATTAATTAAGCTTTATTTAATTTGTATAAAACTAGGGATGACAACGACAGGACGGGGACGAGTTTCGCTAACCCATATCCATCTCAGTAAAAAAAATATCCCCGTCCTCATCACCAAACCCAACATCAAGTATCAAACTTTTGTCTCATCCCCACCGGGGTAACGGGTATAATCTTGTACTCATACATGTACCAATTTTCTTACTACTTTAATATTAATTTTAATTAATTTTTATAAAATAATAAAAATTACGGTAAAGGAAGATAATAGTATCAAATATTCAATATTAAGAGGATGATTGTTTCTTCGATATCAAATACTTTTAAATAAATTATAATTGTTTACATTTTAGATTATAATACTAAATAAAATTTCATGAAAACCAAAACATTTATTAAATTTGCAAACATTGATGAAATCTAGTTGATAAAATTTAAAAATATTTTAAAAAAAATATAAAAGGAAAAAGATATTCAAATTAAAATATATTTTAAATGTTTGTTTACTTCAATTTTTTAAATTATAATTAATTTTTTTTATACACTAATAAAAGTTATAGCATATCACTTTATCAAAATGACGCAAAGAACAAATAATAAACATAATAATAAAATTTTGATATAGATCTTGTGTCTTTTGAACTTCAATATTTGTTGGAGGGTGATAAAAAATATTCATGACAATTACATTATATTTTTATATTGTAGTAAATAAAAATTATTAATGCAATCTTAGTGAAAAAATTAAAGTATGATTGTAATGAGTTAGAAAATAAAAAATAATTAAATAAAATATATCAAAATACTATTCTACATGATGAAAATAAATCAAAAAATAAAAAAATTAACAAATTAACAAATGTGTGTCTTATAAACAATTTGGAGACTATTGAAAAGAATCGCACAAAAGAAAACAAATGTATAATTAAGGATATGATAAGATGAAAAATATCTAAGAGATCTAAGAAAACTTTTCAAATATGAACATATATACTCAATGATTGAGAAATAACAAAAATTGATTTAGCGAAACAAAAGAGTTATTCAAATGAAATAAAAATTAATAATAATAAGTAATTTTTTTTATATTAGTTAGTAAATAAAAGGTTTATGCTATTAAACACTTCAATTGAGAGTATTAAACATTATCGTGTGAAAGAAAAATATACAATAAATAAAAATATTAAAAAAATAATAGATTCAAATGTTAGAAATAAATTTTTTTTAATTGACATACATCATTTTAACATAATTACATAAAAGTTATGATAAGATAAAAAAATATATTGAAGATGCGAATGAGTTTCACAACAAATCAAATAATTAAAAAAAATAAAAAATAGGAAGTATATATATATATATATATAGTTACTTAATTAAGTATGAATATTTTAATAATTTAAACGAGGATGGAGATATAACTGGAATATGGACATCCTCATCCCATCCACATATCCAATTGAAAAATTTGAGGATTCCACGTACCCATACCTATACCCAATCAATGCGAGAATTTTTCATCAAAACTCAAAACAAAAACAGGTCGGAACAATACTAACAAGGACAAATTTATTTGTCATCTATAATAAAACACATTAAATTCAAACAAGATTTTTTTTATTTATAAATATACTTTTTCACTTGAGCATATCAGTTGCTTTTAATAAAACTAAAAAAAAATAAAAATACGAAACCATTTTCAGCTTAATAAAATAACATTTAACAAACAACTCTATCTTATTTTAAAGTTCTTATTTTCATATTGAAGTAAAAAGAAAAAAAGAAAAATTGCACCTAACATTCTCTCATAATAAGAGAAGGAAATGAAAAAAGTCTTATCCAAATGAAGCAATCTAATTCCACAGTCACTTCTTCACCAACACCAACACCAGAACATGTTCGTAGTTCCCTCCCCTTCCTCGTCCTGCACCTGCTTAATAAAACACCACCACAATGCTGTCTGGTTTCACGGTCGCACTCGTGGACGAGTTCCTTACACCGGCAGTGAAACATGGCGCATCTCGTGTGCAAAAAGAACCGGTAAACAGAGGTACCCGTCCGAGAAGAAAAAACTGAGAACAAAGCACAAAGAGCTCTTATCCGAGTCCAAGGAGAAGGACAAGTTTGAGGGCACGTGGAGGCTCTTCAAGCTCGCCGTTCCACTTGATCAAGATCCTGGCAAGGACTCTATCCATGTTTCCGATGCCCTTCTCCAGCAAATTGCCAAAGTTCTTAAGTTCCCGGTACTTGACATAACCCACCCTTCTACATAAGAAAAACCGATAAAGAAATGTTCTTTAATTTTCATTCCCTTCTCTCTTTCTCAGGTTGCTTCTCTGTTGCCAGCAGAAGCTTTCACCGTCGTTAGGAAGTCTTTTGATGCTAGAAAGGTATGTACTAATATCAGTTGTTCAATGAAAAACTAAAATTCACTCTTCAATTCCTTGTTCTCTACATTTAAAATAAATTTGAGAGAGGGAGAGATACAATAGAGGTTAAATGGGAAATGGGGGCGTGCATTGCCAGGAGTAGTGGGGTGGCTGATATGGCCCTAATTGTGGTTGCATTGCAGTTGTAGTACATGGAATTGCTCCAAAATCCAAAGTATTAATCTTTTATAACAATTGCTGTTGTACATGGAAGTTGGACTTTCTAGTAATAATAATTAGCTTGAGGTTTTAAATATTTGACCGTAATAATTAATGTTTGGCATGGTCTTGTGCAATTGTTAATTCCTTTTGTTTCGGGTTAGTGTATGAGTTAGATGTTCTGTATTTCAATTCTTTGGTTATGACTTGTGTGTGTCAAACTATGAACAAAATGCAGAACATAAACCTGAGGAGATAAATCTATACACGTATGGAATCTTTGAAGCAGTTAGTTTCAATTTGAATTGCCATAGCTGAAATAATTTCATTTGCGTCCTCTTATTTTGTTTTGCTGATTCTCTTTTAGAAATTAAAAGAACCCAAATTTGTACATACTGTGGATATGGATGTCCAAAAGCTCATCAGTCTGGAGCCTCGTTGTTGGGACTTTATTTCACGGTTGGAGCCTAAAGTTGGCCTTGTGGAACGTGTGCATGATGAAAGAGATTTTACTGATCTGAAAAATATCATTCTTGACTGTAAAGAAAATAAAGAAGCTGCTTTGGCAGGGGGAAATGGACACAGCATTTTCTCAACGGAGTTGTGCAAGAACCAGGCTTCTAGGAAGCCAAAAATTGCGGTAGTGGGTAGTGGGCCTTCTGGCTTATTTGCAGCTCTTGTTCTTGCTCAGCTAGGTGCAGATGTTACACTGATAGAAAGAGGTCAACCAGTAGAGAGAAGAGGGCGTGATATTGGCGCTCTTATAGTTCGTCGAATTTTAGAATTGGAAAGTAACTTCTGCTTTGGGGAGGTTGGACTATGCATCTTGATTTATTTCTCTTAATGATGGTTTCTCGTTTCACTATGACAAATGGTGCATTCATGATTACATCATTCATCAATTTTGACTTAAAATGAGTTTGTTTTTGGATTTCTTACTACGTCCATTCAACTCTTATTTTAAATTTTGCATTAACTAGTCAGGTTTTGACAAATGTCATTTTTCTCTAAAAGAAAACACATGGAAATATTCTTTCGTTCCTTTTTGCAACTTTGTTGCTTGTTACTTCAATTTAAATTTTCTTCAGAATCTCTACAAAAGGAACAATCAAGTTGGCTATGATATTAAAAGTCTCACATTGACCAGAGATAAGGCCAATTCACAATATATAAGTGGGTGCAAACCCCACCTTATAAACTAGTTTTGTGAAGTTGAGTTAGACTTAAACTCCACTTCTTAATATATGACATGTTTGATCTAATGGAAATAATATGTACCTTTTTAATGGTCATCTAGGCTGCAATATTTATACATTGCTTAGGATTTTTGAAATCGTATGAAAATTATAATTGGGTTTTTAAAGTTAGTTTGCTCAACTCATTTGTGATTCTCATGTTTCATTATTTAACTTGTCTTTCTCTCATATGAGTCTGCTTGTTTATTTACTTTGTCATTTATTAAGGACTTATGTGTGGCAGGGTGGTGCAGGTACCTGGAGCGATGGAAAGTTGGTAACCAGAATTGGACGCAACAGTGGCAGTGTTCTTGCAGTTAGTCCTCCTGTTTAGTATTTATAAAGTTTATATGTGCATCCTTTGTATGTGTTAAATTAACGGATTTTGCTTGTAGACTTATGAAGAAACATTTCTAACTGATAAATGGTTTACTTCTACCCTATGTTGAAATTAATATCAGATACTCTCATAATTTGTGATGATTATGAATGCATTCTGTTGCCTCTGTCCGTAGTTCTTACTTGCACAATGCTCAAAGAGAGCTTTCATTGCAAGGTTTTCGGGACTGCTGATAGACCAGAGAGAGAAAATTAAAAGATATTATATGTATTATTGAAACTGAATTTTTCCTATACGAATACACGAGAGACAACCCTATATATAGATTTGGTATAAAAAGAGAACTGACAACGGACAGTTATAACAAACTAACTGCCCCAGAGTTAGCTTTAAAAAACTCTTACAATATTCATTCACCCCTAGAAAATCAAGGTGGCTGAAATGTAGATGGAAGCTAAATTACCCTAAGAAACAAAAATTAAATAGTGGAGAGGGGTTTGGTGAGAACATCAGCCCATTGATCTTGAAAAAGAATGTGCTGAGTAAGAAGTTGCTTGGCAAGAACCTCTTCTTGAACAAAGGACAAATTGATATACATAGTTTTTTGTGAGAATACAAAATAGAATTGCGAGCAAGAGAAATTGTATTTTGGTTGTAACAGTAAATAGTTGGAGTTGGAAAACGTACTTGTAGTTCTGTTAGAATTGTTTCTATCCAAAGAACTTCATGAGTAACTTGAGGAAGACTCCCCTATTTCAGTAGTGGACCATTCTACAACAGGTTGGTTTCAGGACCACCAAGAAATATATGATTTAGTCCAAAGAGATGGCAGCTCATGTGGTATATCTTCTGTCATCGGGTCAACAGCCCAGTCAACATCTCAAAAGGTTTGAAAAGAATAAGGTTGACCAGCAATTGCAGGTTGAATATGAAGTCCAACATCACTTAAGAATTCTCTTGATATAGCAGCTCAATGACACTCAAGAGGCTTGGCCATGAATTGGCTTACTTCGTTCACAAGAAAGCTTGGTGATTTTAGCATACTAAAGTGCTCCAACCACTGATCTGGATTAGGGTTGAGTCAGGTTGAAGGTCAGCTCCATTTTTGGAGAGTTTACAGGTAGACATCATAGGAGAGGATATGGCTTTTTCTTATAGCATATTTCTCTTTTGCAATAGGTCTTTAATATACTTGCTTTCCGTAAGTAATACTGATCCAGTATGAAGGTTCATAAATTCAATACCCAAAAAATTATCAAGTGATCCTAACTGTTTGAGAGAAAGTATGAATGAGCCGAGTAATAATCTTCTGAGTAAGACAAGGAGAACTGTGAGTAATTATCTATCTACATCAAACTGTAGATAAACAACATCAGAGTTAACATGGTATACAAACAAAGAAGGACCACACTTGTTAGCTGTGAAGACAAATTGTAGAAGTGTGTTTTGTACCTTGTCAAACCAATTCTTTGGAGCTTGTTCAAGGCCATAGAAAGCATTATTTACTTGCAGATGAGTGAGGAATCAGCAGCCTCAAATCTTGAAGGTTGCTGCATTATATAGATAGTCTCTTCAAGAAGTTCATCCAGACATGCATTGTTAATGTGAAGTTGATGGAAAGCCCAATGCTTAGGCAGAGAAAGGGTGATAATTAATTTGATAATAGCAGGTTTGATAACTGGAGAAAAGGTTTTAGTAAAATCATATTCAGAGTGTTGACGAAAACCTTTAGCTACTAATCTGGCTTAATTTTTCTAATAGTACCATCACTTGCATCCTGTACTGTAATTTATTTTATATCATAAAACTGCACTTAATAGGATTGCAGTTATTAGACATGTTATTATGTTACGAGGACTTAGGGTATATATATCATAGAAAATTACTTATCCTATACTATAGAATCTGTCGGATATGGCAGCAATTACTCATGGAAATAACTGATGGTAATCATATTAGCATTATATCTTATAGTATGGTGTTTAATTAGGCAATTGTGTTGTTATCTGTAGTTTGTGGACTGAGAATACTCTCTAGTTCCCATCGGAGACTTTCTTTTCTCTGGGACAACAAATGTATTGTTGTATTGCATGTCATTTCTGTGTACAATATAGTTGAAGACTTAGTTTTGATGAATTGCTTGAGTGAAAAAGAACTGAAAACGCCATATATTTATTTATAAATACATTTCAGAATTATTTTCATTTTTAAAGAGTAAATAATATGCAATTCCCTAAGTACATAATATAATCACTGTTAGGGAATCTTCTAAACGTTGATGAACATTCATAAAATAAGCATTATTCATGAATCTTCTGAATATTCAGAAAAGACTGTTTTCAACAAATATATTTTATTGGCTTATCAATTATCCTATCAAAATGCTTAACCTATATCTCTTACTGAATGGCTGGCTTCATATCTTCTTGTTAGATTATGAAAACTCTAGTGCAGTTTGGAGCTCCAAAAGAGATATTAATTGATGGAAAACCTCACCTAGGGACAGATAGGTTGGTTCCATTGCTTCGCAACTTTAGACAACATCTGCAAGATTTGGGTGTGAGTTCCAATAACCTCCTTATATTATTAAAAATATATTCATGTCATTATAGTTTTCCTCGTAGCTTCACATTGTCCAATGGACAATACTGCTTATTTTTGTAGGTCACCATAAAGTTTGGAACAAGAGTGGATGATTTAGTTATAAAAGATGGACATGTTCTGGGAGTCATGGTATCTGAATCAGCTGATAAATTACGTTCAACAAGTAAGAAGATGGAATATGATGCAGTTATTCTGGCTGTTGGTCATTCTGCTCGTGATACATATGAAGTACTTCATGCTAACAATGTGGAATTAATACCAAAAGATTTTGCCGTGAGTTTATATTGACGTTGTATTTTAATCTTTATTTTAATTTATTAAAGTTGGTATGCTTATTTGTTCATAATCATCTGTTTGCATATCCCCATGTGACATTTGTGTATTCCTCAAACAGTTCCAACTTCCAAATGGTAGTGCTGTGGCTTCTTAGTGCCGTGCATTGTTTATAAGTTAGGCTTGATTCATGTGGCTTTATTTTGATTAGATAGTTGGTTCAGTTTTTGTTTGATACTCATCATTTGACATTAAGATTATCTTTTGTTCTTGTCTTTTCCATATGTCTCTTACATTTGAAGGAGCCAGTTTTAACACTCGAAAGGATTGAAAATCTCAGCTGACAATGCAGCATTGGAGCTTATTGATCATTATAAAATATCAGGGCATTCTTAACAATATCAAATTAATGCATGATTAATCTATTGGTGGCTAGGAGAATGGCCTACATTATGTTGTCTTATGAAGGGCCAATCTGCATAAAATGTACATTTACTGGATTTTTAAATTTTCTTTTGATGGAGGAGGGATAAATTTTCTTTTAAATTTACTGTTTCTTATGAAGAACACTTGGATTTCCTCAAGTTTTTCTTTTTTTCTGATCGGCAGGATTTCCTCATGTGTTAAAATCTTACCTTCTTTTTTAAATCTCAATTTTAGAATTAAAATATATAATCTTATGATTATTTTTTAATAGTCAAATATCATGCTGTGATAATGCCACTGCAGAGAACCCTTTCCCCACAGAAAAGAAAAAACAATAGCCTTGTCCCAAATTGTTGGGAATCCAAATGTGAGTCTAAGTCTCACATAGGATAGAAATGAGAAAGTTAAGCATCATATAAGAAAAAAATCCATAAACCTATTACCTTTAAGGTTTTGGATTGAGAGTGGTGTCAAACCCTTATGTGGGTTAGGCTCAAGTCACATTTATGTAATCTTTCCCTAATGATTCCTCTCCTTGATAAATTCATCCATGGTATCAGAGTCATTGGTTTGTCTTGGTGGTCAACTTAGTCTATTGTGATAAAAACAACACCACCATCACAACAACAACAACAATGACAATATAAGTAAAGGTCACCGTACATGCTTTTTCACTCGAGGGGAATATACCAATTTAGAAAGGACTCACCCTTGAGAGGAGATTGTTGACAATATAAGTCCTACATTGGGTAGAAATGAGAAAGTTGAGCATCATATAAGAAAGAAGACCCATAAATCCTTTACCTTAAGATTTTGGGTTGAAAGTAGTGGCAATCCCTTATGTCGGTTGGACTTAGGTCACATAATCTCTCCCTAATGAATTCTCCCCTTGATAAACCCATCACAAATCTGAAGCTAAAGTTACCTTGGACATTTTTGTTTATCTTTCCTTTCATACCATAGACACCAGAGAGCCTTCTTTATGGAAAGCTGGACCTCTAAATTCACTAAGTAGAAACTAATTTAGATCCTTAGGCCTGATCCAGTTCTCGAAAAATCCTTGATTGATCAATTCATATTTATTATTTATTATTATAACATCATGTTCCCTTTCTTGGTCATGTGTAATTTTGTTTTAGTTGAATAAAAATGATCGCATGAAGTTTTCTTAGACATTCAATTTCTCATGATTCTTGTTTTGTTTTTTACATTTGTTTCAGGTAGGGTTACGGATTGAGCATCCGCAGGAGCTAATAAACAGCATACAGGTTTTTCTCTAGTTGAATGATTTCAACACCTTTCTTTTGTGATTAGTGTAAACTATACTTATGAGAAGTGTTCCTTATTGCTCATGTAATACAAGGATGGAGTCCGATATATCATTCCCACAAAGAGTTATTAGTGATCATCAGTTCTGAAAATCAACGTGTTATCTAGAAAATTGAAATCGGGAGATTATGCATACAATTTATAAATGATCTAGAGAGGAATTAAACTGTGATTTTGAAGCAACAGAAAAACACTCTAAGGGCTATGTGGTAGTTAGAGTTGGGGCTTGACTTATATTCAATTGTTAATAGTTAACCTCAAAAGTTAATACCTCCGGTAATTCTATCAACAATCCATGCTCTTGATCTTAAGATGCTAATAATCTATTCTCTAGTCATATGCCCTATTTACTCTGTTGAATCATAGGGAAACTTGGAATATTTTATAGCTATTAGTTGGGATTCTCTTTGTTATTAGTTAGAGATTGTCGTCAATTGTATCTTATTTATTTTATTCCCTGATTAAAAATAAGCCTGCATGTGGAATAATGCGCACTTTTCAGTAAAACCTGCTAATTTAAGGAAATTATTAAAGAAAGCAAGGAGAATGAACTCTAAAGATGTTAAATTGACTTTGTGGGGCTATTTCAACTGATGCACTCTAAACAGAGAAATGAGCTACTGCCGTAGCATTATAAGTCTGAATTCACAATACAGCTAGTACAGCATTATATTTACTTTTTTATTGCGTTTTCATATTGCATGAACAGGGAACAAATAATTGTAGGTTTGAGGGGAGATTTTCTTCCTCATCTTATTTTAAATCTGAAACTGCTATAGTTTGAAATAGTTGCTTATTAAGTGTGAAATTTTTGCTCTCACCTCGCAGTACTTTGCTTCTATTGTGGCTGGAATCCCTGTTTCTTTCCCATCCACCCGTGTCTCAACTCAAGCAATGTTTTAATCTATTTGCAGGATGCCTCCTGCGACTGGCAGATTTTTTAAATGTTTTTTTCTTCCCAGGATGTCCTTAGTATCTTCTCTCTTCATTTCAAACCCCTTAAAACAAGACACTGGAATATATTGCAGGTAGAAGAATATTCATGAAAACACAAGCTATCGTATTTCAAACATCACATAGCACCAAAGAATACCATAACCAAATTTTCGAGAGCAAGGAGGACTCAGTTGATGCTCATGAAAACTCAATAATTTGAAGGATCACACTGAACTTTACTGATCATACCCAAACCAATACCTAGTTCATTCTCTTGGCTATGATTCATAGGTGATAAGTACCAACCCAGTACCCATGATATGTGCCATTTTTATAGTTTTAATTTCAAAACAAGTATTTAATATTTTTGGGGTTAAACTATTCTCGAGTGATAGAAAAGTCCAATATGCCATTACACACCAAATCCACCCTTCCCTTAAAGAAAATAATAGAGAAAATAAAATAAAGTAATATATTCTGAAAGTGAACTTTTTTTAGTCTGTCCAGCACCTTGTTTGTGCTTCAATTCTCTTTGGCCATGACATTAAAAGCAGCAAATTTATAAAACACTGAACATCCACATAACATGAAAATAAAATCAAAGGGTTTCCACAACACTAATAGAGGTAGTAGATCACAAATCCAGCAACAAAATTGAACAAAAACACAGATATTGTCACAGACAGATCAAGAAAATTTGGTGGAGAAAACTACAGTAGCAAATTTGAATTTGCACAATAGCTAGCATTTTCGCTTTGTGATGCTAAAAGGTGTGAATGATACTAGTGCTGAGCAGTTCAAAGGGGTGTCCCCAAGAAAGCAAGTTTAATCCAGTTAGGGGGTGACCTTAAGTAACAGATAGAGGACAACTTCGTCATTCAACATAAAATTAGAACTGTTTCATTAAAGTGGTCAAAGTAATATGAAGATACGGAGGAGGGTATTGACTGCAATAGAACAAAACAAATGGGGTTTGTGTATAAATTTGTTTATTGTATAATGTTTTATGTTTTACTATAGTTCTCTTGCTTGATTAGACAACAATAAGTTTACATTGTTCACAGTCTTGGTAGTGATCTATAATATATAACTATTTAATGGGGGAAAAGAGAGTTACTTTCATACAGATATGTGATGCCGTATTCAACTTGTTGTGTACTGATAGAAGCTTGTTGACTGTAATAAAAGCTATTTATCTATTTCTCATGATACTGATACATTAAATTTTATTCATTTAAACGTGTAGTATGCTGAATTGGCTTCGGAGGTATGCCATGGACGTGGTAAAATTCCAGTGGCAGATTACAAAGTTGCCAATTATCTTGACAAGGAGGATTTCCACGAAGTATCTAATTCAGGGGTGGGAAATCGTAGTTGCTACTCTTTCTGCATGTGTCCAGGTGGGCAGGTAGGTGTTCTCATTTTACATGCATATCTTGCATCATATGATGGAACACTTGACAGGAATAGCAAAAAATAGTCGGTCTTTATTGAATAATAGGGAATATCTCCCTATGAGAATTGTACACACTTCACAAACTTTTGGAGTCTGGTCGACTCAAAACTTTGTAATTCTGAATAGTTCCATAACAATATCCCAATATTCCCCCTTTTATTATCAAAGAGTGGTTTACTGTTTATAACAGAAAACTACACATAAATGGTCATCCAGCTCTGGTCCAACTACCTTTTATGGAGTATTTCTTTCTACACCCTATAAAGTTCGTGAGCTACCTCCTTTCATTCCTAAATGTAATTTATATAATCTAGAATGAAAGGAAGTGACCCAGCAATGTTACATAGTGCAGGAAGTTAGTCCCCTTTTAAAATAACTTGCTTAATTACGGGCCTACACTCTTCCTGGTCCTACCCCCGCCACAAAAAACAAAAATGATGTCAAATTGTTCCCCCAAATTCCCAAAAGGAGGAAGATCCTCCCTTCTGGTGAGAACATCTGTTGATCCGTGATCCACAAACCTAACAGCTAGCACATCTTCTGGTTAGGGTTGTAACTCTCGAATTCCTTGTCTTAGAACTAGTGGTAGAGGTTGTAACTGATGTTGTTGCCAGTGCCGTCTATAGTAGGCATACATGTAATACAAGATGGATGTGAGATGCTCTGACTCTAGCTTGTATGCAACCAAACCAATTCTAGGGTATCTGATAGGGACCATTAGTAACATAGATAACTTCTTATTTCTCTTTGCTTATTAAGATCTCAAGTAGTAAGGTTGAACTTTAAGATACAACCAGTCAGCCACACTGAAATTTACTTCACTTTTGTTGTCTGTGCAACCTGGTAGAATTTGAATGGGAGACGTTTTTGCTGAACAATGGTATATATGGTATTAAACAAATAATGTACCCAGGATAGAAAGTTAAGTCGTTACTTTGGATTCTCCTTGGAAAAAAGGACCGTAAATGTTTCAAGCAACTATTGAACCAACCTTCAGATTGACCATCAGTTTGGGGTGGTATGCAGTGTTGTACTTGAGCTTTGTGCCTTCTGATGTTTAGGATGTATGAGTTTCTTATGTTGCTCGATATGAGACTTAGACACTCCACATACCAAAGTCTCTATCATATTAATTGGAATATGAGCTCTGTGGTGCTGAGCCCATGCAAATGAATGTTATAGTATAAATATTTACTGATTGATTTGCAAGGGGGAAGGGGGAGGTGTGTCTAGCATAATTGTATCATTAAACTGTCATTTCAGTGTTTTAATTTTCCTCAGCCATCATTGGATGTCATCAACACGACTGAATTACAGAAAGTTGAAACTTTTAGGTTGTTCTCACCAGTACAAGTCCATCAGAAATTTGCATCAATGGCATGTCGTTTTCTAGGAGAGCATCAAAGTGGGCAAATGCTGCACTTGTGGTGACCGTCACAACAAAGGATTTTGAAGCTTTGAATTATTTTGGTCCTCTTGCGGGGATCAAATTTCAGGTTGGTCTGAATTCTTATTTTCGTAGTTGTGTTATTGTTAGACTGTACAAGGTATAAAATGAGATCTAAGGATTAGTCAGTTAGTCCGTTAGTTAGTTTGCTTAGTTTAGTTAATAGGACTAATTATACACGGGAAAATCAAATTAGACAGGATCACTCTATGAATTTTGCAGTTTTTTGTGATAGTAGAAATCTTTTTGTGAAGGAGAAACCCTTGAAGGAGTTCCTTCTAATCTCAAATCAATCTTTCAAAAAAGCTGGTGAATTTCATTGTTTGTTTCTGTCAATATCTGTTTTCTCTTTCCTAGGTTTGTTGCAGTTCTTATAATTTTTTGTATGTAAAGTATGTCCTACTGTTCATTGTTGAATTATGGAAATTTTTAAGTAGGGAAGAAATATATAAATATTATTGGCATCGGTTATGAATTAAAAGATAGTCAATTACACTGAACATTTAACAGCATTAATTATAATAACATCATTCATTTATTTTTTACATCTTTATTATTATCAAAAGCAATGTGTGAAGATAAACTTGATATCTTCATTGTTCAGTTTTTTTACTAATAAATTTTTCTTTCATTCCCTAGATCCTTATTCCAATCCTGAATTATTAAATAATAGAATATATCAATCTATTTCCTGTTTCTCTGTCCTTTAAGTGTAAGTGAATGGACCAATATATTGCATCAGAATCAGATACTAAGTTTTCAACTAGTTGGTCAGTGCTCTTTTTGTTATAAATTGACTGTATCTGGGTTTTATCTAATGCTTATATTATATAGAGAGAGTTCGAACAAAGAGCTGCTATGATGGGAGGAGGAAATTTTGTAGTGCCTGTCCAGACAGTTACAGACTTTCTTGAGAACCAGTTGTCAGGTAAAATTATTGACCACAATCCTTTATTTATTACACTCAGGTTCTCAGCTTATAGATGAACTCAGCTTCATAATCTGTGCCAGTAACATCTGTACCCTCATCAAGTTATCGGTTGGGCGTGAAGGCAGCAAATCTCCATCAGCTATTTCCCATGCATATAACTGAAGCTTTGAAACATTCACTTGTAACATTTGACAAGGAGGTTTGCAGTTGCTCATGTACTTTCTATATAAATTTAAACAAAATTAACAAGAATAACTTATTAATTCAAACTTTTCAGTTACCTGGATTTATCTGCAATGAGGCTCTCCTTCATGGTGTAGAGGTATAAAAAACATGCTATCCTTTCTGGTTCGGTCTGATATATCAATACTTCTCGATGTATATATGATATTCCAAAATTCTGCAAATTATTCCCTTGATCCTGCCAACTGGTTCAGAATGGCGTTGTTGATAAAACTTGTTGAAGATCCTAAATTGACTAGTGATAAGATGAGTTTACAATATTTAAGTGGGTGCAAATCTTATCTTACAAACCGGTTTTGTAGGGTTGAGATAGACTTAAAGTCTACTTAACAAAACTTCTTCATAAACCATGTGATTCTTTTGATTTTTCTTCGCAACTGCTATTTATTTGTGTTAAACAATGTTTTGGTCGCAGACTAGGACTAGTTCACCCATCCAAATTCCACGAAATATTGAGTCTTATGAGAGCACTTCAGTAAAAGGACTGTATCCAGTTGGTGAAGGAGCAGGCTATGCTGGTGGGATCATTAGTGCAGCAGTAGATGGAATGCATGCTGGTTTTGCTGTAGCAAAAAGATTCAGCTTATTTCATGGAGATGTTGAGTCTGTTCTGGGCAAGGCTCCAAGTGTCGGAGTTGCCAAGTACTAAGAAGATCTAATATCGACTCTTAAACAAGTGAATTCTACATTTTTGGTATATAGATCAACTGCAGATAGTGGTAAAGGTTCCATACTGGGCTACAATGCTAAACATTCAAGGTAATTCTTTACATTATTTTACTCTTGTCTGCAAACAGTACTGTTAGCTTCAGCTTTTCGTGGAAGAGCACTGTGATACTTGCTATCTTCTTTGCCATATTGTCTCAAAAGGTTATCTTCCAGACTGATAAAGTGAGATAGGCATGGCCATTTTCAACATCCATTTAGGTTGCTGTTCTTGACATAAATTGAATAGCATACCAGATATTCACTTGCTGCTAAGAAGTTGAAACTTATAGCAAGGACCGGTGAGCATTTGACCCGGTGGCTGCGATTTTGGGAGAATACAAATTTGACATTAACATTTATGTAGCTGCCCATGATATCTAGAAACATAGAATGTGGTATTTATTAAATAAAACCGAGAGTATTTCACCATTAACTCCATATGTGTGTGGTTAAGTTCTTATCATGTTTTAACATAGTATGGTTTGCATCAACGTTTTAACAACATTGACCGTTCAAATGTAGCCCCCCGAACCGCTTCTATTTTCGGTCCAATATCTTGTCATGTTATCCAATTCGGCCGGCTTGAATCGTTTGTATGTTATATTGTTTGATCATAAGAGTAAATATGTTTTTACTCCAAACTTTGATATAGTTTGGATTCCAAATTCTTAAAAGGAATAAATATAATTATCGTGATCTAAATGTATTAAAAATTTTTTATCTGTCGAATTTAGAATGATTTTTGAGTTGTTTATATCATTTTAACAAATTTCAGTTTGAATGTTAGTTTAGAACATTGTTTAACAAATTCAAAAAAAAGTTAATAACATTAGTTTAAAAGAATCGCATCTATTTACTTTTATTCTGAGACATATGTTGTACATGTAAATGGAAAAGTACATACTATGATTATGATTGTTTGTTTTTATATATTTGCATTGATTTGCAACGATGGAAATGCGGGAGAATGGTTGAAGGCTCCCCTTTGTTTTGAAGAGAAAAGCGAAAGATGGTAATAAAACTTTTATATATTTTCACCTTTCCTTTATTTTGGTGTGTGAATGGATAACAACCAGAATAAGATTTGATTTTATGGCTGTATGCATAATTGATTCAAAGCTCTATAATCAATGATGGAGGCACAATGAAGATACACACATAATCCCAATAAGTTAAAATTGATTCTGGACGAAAAAAAAAATCAATTTTTTATATTATTCCTGAAGAATAATCTATAAGAGAATCATTCTCGGTTTAAATGTTGTAATATAATAATAATAATAATAATAATAATAATAATAATAATAATAATAATAATGTATTAAATTGATTTAGTTTGGGAATAAAAAGGTATTAAAATTTAAAATCTAATGAAAATTAAATCGAAAGAACATGAAATTCATTTTAACACTTCCAGAACTCAGGCGTAATGGATTATGTCTGCCTTCAAAATGCAATATTAAATTATTATTTTTTTAATGAAAACTTCGATTTTTGTTTTGATTTGATACTCATTTTGTGGTTCCATATATAAACATGCATGTTCGTGATGGTGAAACGAAATCGAGAAGAAAATTGAGATATTTCAGTAAAATGATAACATATTTTACACAATAGACAATATTTTCATGCAAGGAACAAATGAAATTATTTATAAAATAATTATATATGCTTTATTTATGAATCCCAAAAAGGGACAACACTTAAATGTGAATGAAAAATAACATTTATTAATTAACTTCAATACATATTATTTTATAGATTAATATATTCACACTTTTGTATTTGGATAACAATTATAATAATATATCGAAAAATGATATTTTAACCTTTTTTTTTTGACCTATTTTTAATCCAATATTATAATTACCTTTAGATAATTTATTTTGATCTTTTTAGTGATGTGATATGATGATCTAATGGTGATTTAAGTGATAGGTTAAAAGTGGGTCAAGAAAAGTGAGTTAAAATATCATTGTCCTTATATATTAAGAACTCCACCAGAATATGTAACGACTTTAACAATGTTTAAATATGATATCCCAAAACTTTCGTCATGTAACATGTTCATGCAATTAAAGACATGATTCAAGAACTAATGGATAATATGGGATAGTATTGTGCTTATGTATGTTATTGTTTTCTTATACTTGTACGTATTTTTTTTATTTCATGATTGTAATAAACACAATTTACTTTCATGCGTAATTAGATTTGATTGATTCTAAATTAATTTCGTTAAAAAATTACTATCTCATTATACATATCTTTAGATTTCATTTCTAATCGAGTTTCAAATACTAAATACCCCTTTTACGCTTTATTTGCATGGAAAAATAAAATTCAATCTCATTTCAATTTATTAAATTACTATTAAACGTTTTTTTTTTTTTGCATTACATAAAGTAATTCCTTCATGATTATTCATTATTCAAATATAGAATGAACATATCAAGTCATTCCAAAGGAAGACATAAGTGAAATTAAACCTAACTCTGCATTGATGTTTTGTGCATGAAAAGCTTGTGAAGCTAGGTATTTGATATAGCTTTATTTACACAATAAATCACTAAAATGGTAAAACCTTGTTGACTATACTAGAGGAGGAGGAAGGTATGAAGAAAAGAGTTTTGGTTTGTATCAATGTTGAATATTAGCACTATCCCTAATCTTCCCACGAACATGGTTGATGTAGTTCTCAGCGTTGATGTCAACATCTTCCAATGTTGTTGGGTCCTCCTTTGGTGGTTTCATGATTCTTCTCTTCATCTCTTGTGTTATTTCACTCTTGTAAATTTTCGACATTGAACATTCTTTGCCTTTGGTTGGTGCAAGGTCTTTTCTGAAACTCTGCCCACAAAATCTAAGAGACGATAATCTTATGATGTTTGCAACCACCAATATTGATGTCTCACAAATTGATCTCTTGTTGTAGTCCTTGTTGGTCATTGCGAAGAGCGTGTAAATGCTTGAGGCAAGCTTAAATGATTGTTTTAATAACATAACAAAAAGTGGAATTGAAGAGATTATAGATATAATAATGGTGAACCAAATGGTGACCACGTAGCACATTCACTTTAAGACAAAGTTTCGTAACAATGATTTGGGAAGTGACAACTCAATAACTATATGTACCACGTATTTATACGTTGTTCATCATAAATGTTAAGTATTCCTTAATGCATATTTTGTCAAAAAGTATATTCTAAGAAATAAAGAAATCGTTCTTGAATTGGCTTCTAATGAGTAACTTATCAATATCCACACGGAAACACCAAAGTATATACATTTATTTGATATTTCTGTTTTTTTTCATCACATTATTATTGTATAAGTCTAAGTCACATATTAAATAAATATAGTACCACAGAAAAAATGTACAAATTTATTATTTTAAAATTTTATATTGAAACTGGTGCAACTTTCTTATATAAGTTGGACTCATTTATTATTAAAGTGATGTGTTTGTGAGGAACGTATGATGTTTGGGAGAGGGAAATAAAGCAAGTAAAAAGCATGAATTCCTTTAGCCTTAACTTCTGGAATCGTCCTTCGTTTTTGTCATGCTTATTGGGACCACCATAAGTTCTCTTACTTCGTTTTTTCCCCAACTTCTACTTTCTTTCAACTTCATCGTGTCAATCAAAGTTGCCTTCAAGCACCAATGTCTTTGTTAGTATCAATACTTTGGATCTTGCGTCGTCATTTCAAATTACTCTCCATTTACTCACTTTCTCTTCCATCTCATCTTTCACTCTTTTTTTAATTTTATTTTCTATATTTTTTAATTAAATATATTTATATTCTTCGAAGTTAACGAAAATATAAAATTCATTAAACTTTGATATAATTAAGTTCGGAAACTTTAAAAATAAATATATATAGTTCTCTTGACTCAATTACGTTAATTATTTTTTTTTTGTGTCAAACATTGTTTTAGATTAACATTTGAGTTGTTTATACTATTTGACACGTTTCATCTCAACCATCAGTCTAAAACAAATTTAAATTTTACGTCAAAATTTAGAGACTATAAATATATTTAACCATTTTTTTTCATACGGTGTGCCTTTATATTTTAGTCTATAAAACTAAGTATAGCTGAACGTGATTGAAGAAAATGATTGATACAGTGAAAGGTCATTTTGGCCAAAAAACGTGTATAACTTTCATGATCACATTTTTTGCACCTTATTTAATTACTTTGGTTAATTTATGTATTGAATGGACCGGTCGATCGGAATTATTGACCGGTTGCGTGAGATTATTTTAAAGAAGGTACCTAAAAATGTGATCAATGCTCACTCACCGTTCGTGTGAGATTACTTCGAAGAAGATCTTCATCATGCGATCAACAACCGCTTGGTAATCGAGCAGTCCCCTAATGCCAACTGCCCACAGGATCCCATCCTAAACCTTTATACAAAGAACGTGTCACGCCATCCGTTCAGTCATGTTGAGCAGTATCGGAATGAATTAAATAGTTGTTTAATTAATGTAAACATATCGGTAATCAAGATTAAAAAGTAGTTAGACCATAATTAGGATGACCCTAATCATCAACCCATATGAAAAATTATAAATACAAATCAAAAGTATAGTTGTTAGAACTTTTGTCTCGCATTAATTACAACATTTATTGTTTTACCCAATCCTCGAAGCAGACAAGTACCCACGTATTGGTTGGCAAACAAGACTACCAAACATACAACACGAGTGAAAATTTAGAGAGGTTGAAAATTATTTAAGTAAACATTTAACCCTACATTCATAACAACTTTATTTTGGGATGAACATTTTTTTTCACCAAATCATTCATTTTTTTGTGTGGATGTTCTAAGAGCAATTTAACCTCACTTAGCTTGCTAAGTCATTCTAACATGATTTATGGGATCTTGCAATGAAAATTGAACTAAGGATCATTTTGATGGTTAACAATTACGTTACAATATAGTGTTGTCATTCAATTCAAAATTAAAACTGAGATCTTCGATTGCCACTTAAGAGATAATCTTCTTACTCAATTTTTTTTTTATTTGGTTTGAACTTTCTTATGTGATTTAGTGTGGAACATTGATTATTGTATTATTATCTTTTTTCTGAAAGAATCAATGCCTGATACTAAGCCACATCAAAGAATACAAAATGAGAGTCAAATTGTGAGAGTCAAAATATTATTGTCTTTTTATTTCAGTATTTCATGGACTCATACATTTCAACATTCAAAATTGGTTTATCATATGTTAAAACTTAAACAAACAGGCGATTCAATTTTATAATGATGATATTCTAAGGATACTGTTACCTAGTGAATACTTCCAATGTCTTACCATCACCAATCAATAAAATACTCCAACTTTGAAATTGACGATTTCCAAAATACCAAAGTTAATATACATGTGCTTCGTTAAAATATGAACTTTTGGCTAAAGCAATTCAAAAATATCAACGATAAATTAGAAGTCAAATAAAATATATTTTTCAATTATTACACGTAATCCTCTTCTTTTTTATTTGACAGAACCTAGTTTTCACATTCTGTAAGTTGCTTGATTACTAAACTGTTGGATTGCGTAGAAAAATTAAATCCTAAACTCTAGTTCAGGAACAAAAACAATGGCATAGCAAAAACTAAATTTGGTAATGTAGAAATTCGACTTTAGATATTAGTTTCCGTTATACAATTAATTTTTATATTAGAGAAACCAGAATCCATGTGTATAAAAATAAATGCATTACAAGAATTCAATATCGTAATTTTAAAAAATAATATTACGGAAGCTAATAATTATATTATAGAAACGAATTTTCATAACCACAAAAAATAGTCTATCGATGAGTCCTTCCCTCATTCTTCTTCCTTTTTCCTTTTTTTTTTCTCATTTCGTTATTTTTTTCTTGCCTTTTCTCATCCTGCACTTCCACCCACTGCTTTCCTCGTTATTGACCTGTGTGCAGCTACTGCACCACAGTTTTCATTCAGAAAATTTACATTGGCAAACATGCAACATGACAAACTTCATTATGGTGGAGGGAAAGACAAAGGGTATTGTACTGAGTCTATTTCAAAACTCACTGCTCATGATGAACATAATGTGTTGGGCAATATTATAGACCGCACCAGATAGCGGTCGGAGAGGTGAGAGGGGAAAAATGTAGGAGCTAATGGTAAATAAGGAAACTTAATAAATAACTGCACATGTACCCTCTGAAGAATTTGGCAACTTAATCCACGATTTGAGTGAAAAAATTGATAAAAAATCTGTCGACTCAGTTCAACATTAAAAGTAAGTCAACGACTAAATGAGTAAACAGCAAAACCTATGGGTATCGGTTCAAATGAAAAAACTTAAGGTTACCATGACATAATTTAATCACGAAAAATTAACACCTGCACTTTCATTTTAGGCATCATCAAAAGTCTCAAATGGACAACAATGTCAGGATCCAAAAATCTGCTCTCTAACTTGAGATTTAATTTAACGATAAGAAAAAAAGGATTACAGAACAAGATATACCATGTTATTGCCGCTTCCTCCTCCCAAAAATATACAACCTCAATTGGTGGCTTGCGTCAGTTCTATTGGTTTCTTGTACAAATACGGCAGCGGCGGCAGCAGGTAAACTCCGAAAGAAAGAAATATGTTGATGACCACCCTCCACTTAAACAGTAAAATTCCTCTTTCCTTAAAGACACATCTACAGTAACAGCAGAAAGCAATAACTACAAACAGGTAGATAAATGAAGTTACAAAAAATAATCTGGAGTCTTGCGTGTGGTGTCAGGCTCAATTTGCCTGGGAGCTGGATCAAACTGAAGAAAACTCTGATCCATATTCTCTCCTATTTCTAGTATGGCAGCCATATTCCCACATCGGTAACAGTAATTTGGAGCACTAAATACGGTAACCACATTCTTGTCCTGAAAGATCGCCAACATAAAGACAACAGATAGTATCAAGAAGGTTTCCCAACGTGGAAATAGATCGTTATATTGATTGAAAGAACTTGTCAGTCACCTGGCACCAATTGTATCCTTCCATAACAAGCTGATGAGCTCTAGATATCAGGGAGAGACCATTGGTATGATTAAACTGAGTAGCAATATCCTGTCCAAATGTGTATCCTGCCCCACGGGGAGATATTCCCCATCCACAGCGATCATCAGGGTCAGACCACAATAGATCACACATTGGTCCTTCATGTGGAACCTGTAACATACAAGTACGATTGTTAGGCAAACCAGGTGAGACAATCGAGAAGTAACTGGGCAAACATAAAGTTCAGAAATGCCATTTCATCGTGGAGTTTAAGATGAGATACCCTAAAAGCTTTATGTGCTTGACTATGCCCGATACAAAACTAAAGTTAAGCTACTGTAAAACTAAGAAAAAGTACCGTTAAAGAACTGAAGGCAGCTAACTAATATACATTCATATGCTTCAATGATTCATTCATAGGTAAAGAGTAATAGACTTATATAATCTAAAATATACCATCAACTAAATGATGACCCTATAAGTGTCATCATTTCACTATAAGGAACTAAAATATAAACTAAATAATATTCTGACCACATACCATAAAATCTTTAACCATTAAATTTTTCTTCTTTTCAGCCTCTTTAGACCCATCATATCATTACCCACCCATTCACATTGGACCTTGTCCGCAAGGTCCTTGAAAACTGCATCAAGTTGTTGAAAATAGAGGCCCGTGGAAAGATTTGTTTAATAGTGGCTTTATGAAGAAAGCCAAGTGGATGAGTTGGGGTATAATTGGAAGGTCAATTTTGCTTGCTGTAACATGTGTTAAGGTGACTGGAGGTATACGTGAGAATTTGTGGGAAGGTGTATTTGTGTGAAAAGGAAATCCATACGGTGTGACATGGGGGCCTAAAGGGGTGATTTGGGGTTTGAAAAGTTGATTGCGATGGGACGGGTTGACGACTTAAACTAACAAATAATTGGAAGGGCCATTAATAGTTTGAATAGAGAATGGAGATTTGAGGAAGTTTAAAGGTTGGGAATCCAATGACTTGGCTGCTTTTGACATAGATGGAAACCAGCTAGCTTGGGGGGAAAAGCAAGTGAAAAAGGTCAATGAGTCTAGGAATCAAGAGGAAAATAGGACCTTGCATAGATAGTGGTTTTGTTTGGTGAAGTTAGTATAAATGTTCGTTAAGATGGCTGTGGAGCTCCGCTGTGTGCTGTGGAAGCAGCTGTGGCATTGATGGTTGTGGTTGTTGTGGAGGATAACACAAATATTGGTGTTGATGAGCTTGCGAATCCATTGGGGGTGTTGTAGTGACCACAAATAATGGTAGAGTAGTAGATATCCATGGGAGGTAGAGTAGACAGTATGAAAGCACCATTTAATAAGAAGCAAAAGCTAAGCTACTGTTAAACTAAGAGAAACTACAAATAAAGAAGTATTGAGAGCTAAAAGATAAACATTGATATTCTTCATTGATGACAATAGGTAAGAAGGACTACACTTATATAAGCTAAGAGACACCAAAAACTAAATGATGATCCTACAAGTGGCATCATCTCATTTAGGGAATTAAAATATAAACTAAATAATATTATAAATATTAATTTTAACATTGTAAGACCATCCTATGGAATCCTTGAGTCATTTAATTTCCTTCTTTTGCGTTTGTTAAAATATATTAAGATTAAATTAAAGAGGAAGGTCATGATTGTTGATCCTAGATGAAAAAAATCTCCAGAGAATAACTATATTTGCAAGTTGCAACATCAAGTAAAATATTTTTCAAACCATATTAAACATCAGACCTATATCAAGCTCAAGATATAATTTTCAAAATATATGTTCTTCATATTAAATGGATCATAAGGAAATTCAGTGCACTCATGCTAGCCGTTACACACAAACCTCTTGTATACGATCCAATGCCCTGATGTTATCCAGCGTATCCAAAGAAGGTGAGAGACCTCCATGCAAGCAGAAAACCTGTAATATAAGTTGAAGTTAGAGCCTGCCATCAAAATTAGCCAGATGAGTTTTCTGCAACATATTTAACTCAAACCTGACTCTCAATGAGGGCAGTCAGAGGTAAATAATCAAACAAGTCTGTAAAGTATTTCCAGACATTGGCATTTCCGTATTTTCTCAAGCATTCATCATAGAACCCATACCTGAAAGCAGAAGGCAAAGGATAAATGAAATAGCAAAACAATACATTTATAGTTTAAAAATCTATTGTTTAGTTCAAAAATATTTTCTACTTTTTCCCATTTCATTTCTGCCTAATATTGATAAATTAGTTTTAACAAGAGTCATTCATACACAACTTACAAGCTTGGTATATGATCATAATGTTTCAGAATAAAATATAGGGTATCTTTTAAAGTTAGTTCCGATAGGAATTCATGTACCAGGTTCATCTCAACAAAGTATTATTTTCGTTGAGTTTGGTAAAATTAATTTTGAACTTCTGAACGTAATTAAGAGATGTATAGAAACTTATCTCAACCACAAGATTCACATTGGAACCCATAATTAGTAGAGTTAACCACATAGGCACAAAGTAATCTTGCTACTCATTCAGTGACCATAAAGGTCTATATAAGCACTAGGCATCTAATAAATAGCTATAAACAAAGCGTATATTCTTTATTATTCTAACTTTTTATGTCTTAAAACTAAACTTTTTAGTCAGCATAATAATGATGAGAAAGACAAATATAAAAAGAGAAAATCTATATGGCCTAAAGACATTACAAAACCAAATTGTTTTTCTAAGCCCTTTGAAATCACCCACTGGATAGATGGAGCACAAATAAGTGAGCTCCATTGGGCAAAGAAGTCAATGATTAGTGAGATTTAATCCTAGATAGTGATGTGGACTGGTTGACACCAAAACTGTGATACCAGATAGTGGAATGACCAGTATTGCGAAATTTTAGATAAATGCTAAATGATATATACATACATGCTCAAATATTAAAAAAATATCATCTAAAATTGATTGCTAGAAATGAAAAGTAACAAGGTCAGAGAACAGACCAAAAATTTTAAAGGAAAGAGAAAAAGAGAATAAATAGAGAGTGCTAAAAAGGATAACAGGAAAAATGGCAGCAGATCCACCACTACGTGGATAATGTCGCCAACAGTGAGAATGCATTGAATGCAAGTTAAGAGAAATTTGGGATTACATTTGAAACCTCTGATTCAACGATAGAGAGGGGCAATCAAATTTATCAATGACGGATAGCAAAAGACCAAAATTCCACCATATAAAAATGACATTGCAGCCTATGGTGCTAGTGGGCCTCCCTTGCAAATTGCCTATGGCAGAGGGGTCAATCGATGTTAGAATATGGCAGCCCTATAACGTTTATTTAACAACAATTGGGGAAAAATTGAAAAATTATCCGAAATACATCCCTAGAAGATAGTAAGGCACCAACAGGGATAAATTAGGGTTTCTGCATCCATTATTCACATCCCAGTCACACTCATTCCAGCTGCAAAAGACAGCAATTTCAATCCTATAATAGTTCCAATGGAAGCTATGAAAAATTGCAATCCATAGCACCCAGCTGTCTTGCAAGTTGCAATGTGATCCAATTACAGCGTGCTATTGATAATTGTGGCTGAATATACATCAAACCTTCAGTTTAAAATGATAGAACTTAACATATACAAAAATAACAACGGATCCAGAGATTTTGTTGTGTGAGAAACATTGATGAGAAGAAATGGTCCATACACTTGAGTAATTTGACGGCTTTCATGATTTCCCCTGAGAATTGTAATTCTATCCCGATAACGAACTTTCAGAGCCACCAAAAGAGAAACAGTTTCTACTGAATAGTACCCACGATCTGCAAGAATTAATCCATGATAATGAGGAAAAGGTAGAAGTATCCATAGAGATGAAGAGTATAACTTGAAAGTCATAAAAAGAAAAATGACAAAAAAATTATAAGGACCATCTATGTTGCACGGATACAATGCAGGTACAAGGCAACATATCTATTCTTGTAAAATGTAGTATGCAAGAAAACAAAATATTAACATAAGAAATGCATACATACACACACACACAATTGCAGTTCCAAAAGTCCAGAGAAAGATTATACTTCTAAAACATTACTGAAATGAAATATAACTAAACCATTATTAGCAGAAATCATTGCCTATTTCCTACAATGAGGAATAGCTCCAAAGTCATCGCCCCATCAACCATCATCTGTAAAGTTGTGAAAGATGAGATTTTGCTATGCACACTTTGCTAGTACATTGTGTTGATATAAGCATTAGATCGGAAGATCAAAGCAATCATGCAAGAGAAAACTGGAAATGATGTGCCATGTAATGGGAAACCATATAGTTATTATACAATTATTTTAAAAAGCTCTCCAGAATTCTTCACAAACACGTATTGGACATCACAGAACTTCACCCCTCCAGTGCCAATACAACCACAGTTTCATAAAACTAATACCCACTATTTCAATTTCAAGGCAGCCCAAAACAAAATCACCTCACCAGGAGGGAGGGAGAAAATTGGGAGAACATTTCACAAACAGCTCTCCAGCAAAAGCGTTTCAGAGGCCTCAAAAGTTTAACGATTAGAAAAAAAATAATCCGTTCGAAAAAAATAATTCTAAGACCGTGCTATCAACCTGATAATAATTTCATTGAATATTTATGAAACCAAATTACACATTGAGACCCACAAAGCCAATTTCTCAGCTAAACAAAAAATAATAATCTCAGAACCATAATACAAAAAAGAAAAAAAAAAGGGAAAGGGAATTGAATTCAAAAAAAGTGACTGACCTACATAATCACCCATGAAGAGATAATTGGTATCGGGTGCGCTCCCTCCAATCCGAAACAACTCGATGAGATCGTAGAACTGACCGTGAATATCGCCGCAGACGGTGACGGGGCACTTCACCGGTTGCACGTTCCACTCCTCCACCAGAATCGCCCTCGCTTGATCGCACAGCGTCTTCACCTCCGACTCCGTCAGAGGCTTGCACTCCATTAGCTGTTCGATCTGACGCTCCAGATCCGCGTGAGACGGCATCGTTTCGTTCCCTCGTCTGAGATCACCCCTTCTTGTTTTTTTTTTCTTCTCTCAGATCGATTCGCTCTTCCGAGACGATAAAATCGATCGATTTCTTTAGGTTCGGGCGGTTAGGGCAGAAGGTGTCGATGGCAAACGGAGGAATGCCGGGGATAGGGCTAGGGTTTGGAGAGTGGAACGCAGCGTTTCGAATGGCGTGGTTGGATTTGGTCTCTCAATTTCGCGGTTGCGCCTTTTCTCTTTCTCTTTGTTTCCTCGGCTTTGTGTTTCTCAGTGAGACAGACAAAAACAAAAAAACAAAACAATTTTTTTTCTTAAATCATAGAAAACAATAATTTAATTGTTAATTCATATTTTGTGTGATTGAGAGAGAAGAAGAGGGTGGCGGAGCTTTGCCAGCCAGATAACTAAATAGAAAAATGAAATGAAATTCAAATACAGAATAAATAATGAAAATTTCTAAGGCTAAAGTATAGGTGAGTTTGTTTGAGTTTTGTTTTTTCAAAAAATCAGTTGTTATATTTTTTTAAATATGTAAGATGCTATTAATTTTTTGTAAAGGTGATTCTAGAAGAAATAAAGATTAAATTTCTAAATTACATTTTAAAAATAATCTATAAGAATTTTAATTATTTAATTAGGTATTCACAACTACCTTTTTGTTCTTTTTAAATTTTCTCAAACCTTTTAGAACTAATTTTTACCTTTTTTTTTTCTATGATGGTCAAACCATAGAAGAGTAATAATTAATTCTAATTAATGAGAACAAAATGTCTTTTATGATACTCCTTTTTAGAGATGTCAAAATGGGTTTCAACTCGTGAGCCAACTCGGCTCACCACGGGTTCAAGCCGGGTTGGGTTGAGAAAAATTCAACTTTTTCAAAAGTGGGTTGAACTCAACCCGGCTCACTTAATCCACGGGTTGAAGGTGGGTTGGCCCACTTAACCCACCAACACTTTCTAACAATTTTTTTTTTAATTTTTTTTTATTTTTTTAAATTTTTTTAATAATTATTTACTACTCCTATTATATTTGTTTATAATTTCATATTTTTAAATGCTAGAATGTTGCTTAATTATATTTGAATAGTTTGAATGTTTAATTAATTTGATTGTCAAGTTATATATGTTGATAGTTTAATCTTTAACTATAATCTTTATAGTAAATTACTCAAGTAACCGTCTTATAAACAATTTTTTCTAAATTAGCATGAAAAAAATGTATAATTTTTTTAATTTATATTTTGTTAAATAGCATGACAGAAAATTTTTAATATTAGTCGAGCTTTCTTAGACTATATGAATACTTTCTTGGAAATAATTTTTCATATATTGGTGGTGAACATGATTAAAACATTGGTTCTTGATTTTACTATGATTGTCATCTCATGGGTTATTTAAAAAATTATTTAAATATTTGAATACTAAAAAATAAATAAATAAATAATTTTTTTAGGTGGGTTGGTGAGTCAACCCACTTAACCCACCAACCCGTGGTGGGTTGAGCCGGGTTACAAAATTTCTGGCTCACCATAAAGTGAGCCGGGTTGGGTTCACTCATTTTCAACCCAGCTCGTGGTGAGCCAACCCGTGTGAGCCAGGTTGGCTCACTTTGACATGTCTACTCTTTTTTAGTATTTTATAGGTTTTATAGATATTTTTATAGGTGTGAAAATGGATAACCCAGTCCGGTCCGACTTGATCCATCATAGGTTGATCACTTAGTGAGCCAACCCAACCCGACTTATTTATTAACAAGTAAAAAAAATTGAACCCAACTCGGCTCACCATGGGTTGGTGGGTTAAACAGGTTGGCTCACAGACTCACTTAATTAAAAAACTACAAACTTTTTTATTTTTTTTTCAGTCAAAACAAAATTATAATTATAATTAAAATCTAAATAAACTTCAATACAATCCAAATGCAAACTAAAATAAAAAAAATACCAAATTATCTATTTGTTGGTTAAAAAAACAACCTAGCATGACCCAAATGCAAAGTCCAACTTAACAAAAAACACTTGCGTGACCCTTTATTTACGGGTTGGTGAGCCAACCCGACTCATCACGGGTTTAACCCAGATGAGCTGGGTTCTAAGTGATCCGGGTCAAAAATCAACTCGTATTGAAATTTATAAAAAAATTTCAACCCAACTCGGCCCGAACCCGTGGTGGGTCGAGTTGGCTCATGGGTTCCAACCCATTTTGACAGCTCTAGATATTTTGGTTTCTCAAATATAGTTTAAAAAGTGAATTTTCATTAGGATAACTTGATTTATTTATTTTTTCCAATGTTTTGGATGTCTTTTTAGTAATTTCAAAACCTCTCATATCTTAAGATATAACATCCCATTTAATAGATAAATCCAATTAAATAAAACATCGCATACTTTATAATACCTAAAGAGCACGAGACTTATAGTATAAAGAATTTTACAATCATCCAAATATACCAAAAGGAGAACAAATGCACTACACAATGCTAGATCAGAATTAAAAAATCAACTGTTATCCAAAAGAACTTGCTCATAAGCAAGGCATTTCAAAACTACAAAAGTCCTTCAAACGTGAGCTTAATGGTGAGCTCAACACCAACGCATGACCACTACGCTGCAGCATTCCCATCGTCACTGCGATCACCAAGGGTTCCCATATTTTCTTACACCAATGAATTGGTGATCATTGCAAAAAGAAAAAACCACACAAGAACACAGACACAAGCAAGAGGGTAAACAAGAGTAAAAAGATCATTATCATACAATTAAGCATGCAATTTAAAATCAAGTACACATCAATCATCCAAGCATGTGATAGCAAACAAGCAAGACTCTAAGACTCAATGTATTCGGATACATATAATTAGTCGGATTCACCAGATGCTTGCACTTGTGGTGACCTCTACTACTTTGCAGAGCCATTGCCAATGAGTTTCACCCTACCATGCACAAGGTTAGCCTTCAACCTTCAAACATCTAAGGTCATTATCCTGCCAAAGACTAAGGCCTCCTGCTATTCTCACCACTTAAGTCAGTCCGCTCTACGTGAGACTAACTAACTCTTTAGAGTTTCAGGATCCAATCCTTACTTGAATCCTTATCTAATTATATACATTGCGACACCACCATGAAATCTCACCACGAGATTCATGGAATTACGTCCATCACATCCAACACCACCATGAAATCTCACCAAGAGTTTCATGGAATTACGTCAAACTCATACCACAACCATGTCTCCCAACCAACCACAATTTATCAAACATAACAATCTCATGTTAATATCCAACCAACCAACCAACCATGATTCATGAATTTATTCACACCAAGCTTATCAATTACAGTCCTATTATATCATATAAAACATACAAGGCATCATACTTAAACTTTTAATGCAATAATCCAAGCAATTAGTAGAAACATACACATAATCAACCAACTCTGTCAATCTCAGCTAAGAAGCTCTCGCTCAGGCGAAAGGAGTCCCTCTCTCAAGCTACTAGCCCTCGCTTAGGCGAGATTGCACACAGACGTCGAGGTCTCGCTCAGGCGAGAGGCCTTCACTTAGGCGATCCCTCAAAACATAAAGGGGGAATGGGTTGCTGTTGTTCTCGCTCAGGCGAGAACTCCTCGCTTAAGCGAGAGCTTTTTGTTTTGAGCGACCACTTAGCTCGCATGAGCGAGTTCAGCGAGACCCACCTGCTCTTACGCATGCAAGACTAGAAATCCATCCAGAAACAGTACACAAATTATTTTCACACCATCAAAGCACATCAAATCATCAAAAGCACCAAACAGAACCAAACATGCACATTATTTATAAAAGCATGACAACTCCTAGCTTCCCTTACCTGAACAGAGGCTAGCAAAAGACACAGGAACCCAACAGATGAACACAACAACTCTATGAGCATATTCGTGTGCTAGAAATACTGACACCAGATCAAAAACGAGGTTACCAAGATGAACCATAGTTAGAACCACGAAAATAAAGCCAGAGAAGATAAGGTATGGGTTAAGGACTAACTTACGTGGAATAAAAATGGAGTTTAACTAGCTTGACGAAGAATAGGGTTCAAACCCTAGCAGAGCTCTGTTGGAAAAAAGAGAGTGAGGGAAGGGAACTGTTTTGCGAAAGTAAACAGAATGAAAGGAACAAGTGGTTGTAAGGGGGTCTTGGGGCACCCTATAGGTTGACCTTAGGCCCAACAAATAATAGGCCTTTAAACATTAAGGGCAGAAAAGTCAGCCTTACATAAGACAAATTTTCTTTGGCTTGCAAAACCAATTACTTTCAAGTAAGTTGATTAATTAAGTAAAATTGGCTTTGAAGTTAGATAATTGATAGTTTAGCTTATTTGTATTAGAAATGGATGGATTTATTTTGAAAGTATTTGTTTAAATGTAGATGTAAGTATTTGATAAATGGTTGTTGATACATCCATTTAATAGATAAATTATAGTAAATAAGACATCACATATTATAATATAAAGTAGAGCACGAGACGTGAAGTGTAAAGGATTGGTCATTACACTTATCCCAAATTATATTAGAAAGGAATACTAAGACACTAAACAAGGCCATAAACAAAATTCAAACCAGAAACAGTTTGCACCAAAGGATTGCTCATAGCAAGGAATTAAGAGTAAAGTTTCTTCTTCAAAAAAGGCTCACAATTAGCAAGATCCAAGACAACTAAACTACACCGCAACATCTCCATCATCACGACGGTCACCAGGGGTCTCCACATCTGTTCACACTGACATTGGTGATCATTGCAAAAAGGAAAACCAAACAGAACACAGTCACAGAAAGAAAGTGTAAGCTAGTGAAAAAATCAATTTTAATATACAGATACATGCAAGCAGATTCTATGCAGGCACATCTTTGAGTACACACAAAAAACATGTAATAACATACATTAAAAGACTCTCTAACTCAATTATCCGGATACATGTAATGAGATCAGATTCACTGGTTGTTTGCACTTCTGGTGGCCTCTACTGCTCTACAGAGCCAATGCCAATAGATTTTACCCTACCACGCACAAGATTAGTCCATGATCATCTAAGGCTATTATCCTACCAGAGACTAGGACCTCCTGCTACTCTCACCACTTGAATCAGTCTACTCTATGTGAGTTTGACTGATCCATTAGAGTGTCAAGATGCAGTCTTGCTTGAATCTTTATTCCATTACATACACTACAAACACCACATAAAGTCTCTCCAAGAGACTCATGGAATAACGTCAAGCTCATACCATATACATATTCTCACACAACCATTATCATTTCATATCAATCACAACAAATTTCAATCCAACATATCTTATTATACATGCATTATCACAAGTTCATGCTTCTAAGAGTAATTCAATCAACCACAAGTGAAATCATAGAGTTTAAAACAAATCTACCTCATTCTCGCTCCAACTAAGAGGTCTCGCTCAAGCGACAGGGTCCCCTTGCTTAAGCTAGACTCTCCTCGCCTAGGCGAGAGCTCAAACAGAGGGTACTGTGCGTCACTGCGAGTTCTCGCTTAAGCTAGACCTTCTCGCTTAAGCGAGACTGCTCTCGCTTGGGTGACGCTTGAGCGACAACTCGCGCAGAGGCAAGGGAGAGTTCTCTGCTACTCTCGCTTAGGCTAGAGGATTCTCGCTTGGGCGAGAATAGCATTTTCTCTCCTACTCCTACATGCAACAATAGAAATCTAGCTATCCACACAAACAATATATTTTCACACAATCACAAGCGTCATCCAAGCATTAAGAACGCGCAACAAAACCAAAACAAGCAATATTTGAAAAACATGCAAAATCCTAGCTTCCCTTACCTCGAAACTAGAAAACAAACTTGTGGGAAGAGAGCTCTAACAAGAACAATACCACAACTATAGAAACATATTAAAGAGCTGAAAAGTATGCCCATAATAACAAGAATAAGGCTTTAGAGACGAACCCGAGACAGAACCAAAGCAACTGAAATAGGAAAGAAGGAAAACACGGAGTTTTAGTGTTCAACTTACTTGGAGGAGGAGCGTTTGGTTTGTTCGAAGTAGGATCTCGCAAAAGACCTAGTTCAACTTTTGTTTCAAGGAGAGCAAAAATGAGAGCTGTTTTTGGTGAATGAAGGAAAACTTAGTGAAAATTGTAGTGAGGAAAGCTAAAGAGTTATTCTGAAAATGCCAAAAAGCTAATTACTAACTTGGGCCTCTTCCCTTGAATTGGATCCAACTCATGAAATAAAAGTGGTTCTCACGATTGTGTTAACATGCTATATTTTGATTGCATGACTATGATTTTTATTTCAATTATACACTAATTATACAGTGTAATAAGGTTGTAAAATTTGTTAAAGTAAGTATAATTGAAAAATGGGATTCTTAGATGTTTATCTTAAAGTCTACAAAATTTTCATTTTATACATTTCTCACTGAGTGAATGTTAATTTCGTTTAATGAATATTATCTAAAAAACAAACAAATTAATTTTATATACTGTAGTTTATTTTGCAATCAAATATAAAATAAAACTTATAAATGAAATTGTAAAGATAATTTACGTGTGTGATTTTTCTAGGAATTAGATGGAATACAAATATTTAACTTTTGTTTTGTTTCTGACATGAAAGCCCCAGTCATCCTAGAAGGATCAATAGTGATTAATTTTTATATGCCTCTCATTCATATCAATTTTTATATGCCTCTCATTCATATCAACCCATTAATTTCCAACACCTATGTAAAGGAGGTATTAGTACAAAAAAAAAATTCTAAATAAAACTCTTCATTTCTATTAAATATTAAGCATATGAAGTAGAAAAATAAAACAATATATTATGTAAAAATTGTAAGTTACACATATATAGACCTTTATATTGTATTTTTTTTTTAAATTTGGTATAAAATAATTACTTCTTAAATTATAACTAAATTAATAATCATACTTTATCAGAAGATGTGTTACGATTATCATCATTGTATCGTATGTATTACCGGTTTTAGTGTGAGACTATACTTAAAAATATAAATCATTAAATGGGTTCAAGCTCCTTACAATAAGGAATTTTGATTCTCTTTTTTGGTTTTTATCCGTTGTTTTTAAAATATATTAATAGTCATTAATTATAAAATTTTAAAATATATAAAAAAAAACTTTAAAGTACTAAAATAATATATTTTTAATGCTCAAAAATATCAAAAAAATCTGCACTCATTCATAAGGGTTCAGTTGAGTGTGTGGAAAAGATATAATAGCATTGCATATATTTTTTCTTTAGGAGCAGTGGAGAAAAGCCTACCTAGAATTACACTATATTGTTGGTGTAGAGATCTACTACCAAGGGAGATATTTGCATGGGATTTTGCCATATGGATATATTATTTGTTGGGAAAGCAAGATAAAGACTCTGTTAAAGGCAGAACCAACCTCCTAAGAAATATTAAGAGAAAGAAATTGAAATAGATATTCTGATATCCTTCATTCATTCAACCAAAACGTATATATAACAAACCCTCAAGAGAAAATAAGCACCCAAACCCCTTTAACTAAAGGACAAAAGACTATTTCTAACAAAACAAATGTCAGACTTTCATTCTAATGGACATAGAGTCTCCGATCGTTGGACCTTTTAGTCACTCTCTTAGGCATAGAATCAACTACCTTTTCTCATTTTCGTGGACTTTGGGTGAAACTTAAACCTCGTCATCAGCCCAATTGTTGGAGGCACAACATTATTTTTCGTCAATACTAAGTGTGGTAATATATTTCATAAGTTTTGAACTTGGGATTAAAATTGGGATTTGCCAAATATCTATGTTCAAACAACTCTTACTTTCCTTATTTATTTAGATTAATTTGATACACTTCTAAAAAGAAATAACATACATCTCTTTACATGTGTTCATCAAGACTCTTTTGCATCTCTTGTACATGTTTATATTTTTCTGTTGCCACTTTTCCAAATATTCTAATTGTTTTTAATGTATAAGATATATGTACAGATTCACTTAGTAAAAATCTTGTGCTAAGGTTCTTAAACCGTTTGATAGTTTAAGATTGTCTAATGATACAAAATCTATCTTGACTAGTTTGTTTGTCTTTATCGATACATATATTTTCAAAGCATCTAATGGTATCAAACAGTTTACTCTACATAAAATTATAACTTCTTTTGCCCATCATTTAGAGAGTCTATGTATTTGATCATTTAAGCTCAATTGTGAAAGTATTATTTATGTGGCTTCTCTGCTAGTTTATGTGAAATTTGTTGAAGTTAGTTATAATAATTAATTTTATATAAAAGACATTATATTAATAGTTTTATTCAACTAAGAGTTATGAGTTTAATTGTATAAAACTAGTAATTGAGAAAAGAGTTCACTAGAATAAACTTTGAATAACAAGCTCTATTTTATGGTCATTTTGTTGTCAATTAAAGTTCGTTAAATTTTAATTGAACTATATCTTTTCCTTGATTTTCCTTTATTAACTATTTAGTTAGTTATTCTTTGTCGTGTGATAAATTTATTTAAACTATTTTTACAATAATATTAAATAAAATATCTTATTTCTATTAATATATATATATATATATATATATATATTTATTATAAATTTCAATTTACAAATTAATTTTATAAGATTGAATATGAATTAAATTTTATCCCAATAAAAATTATGATTTATAGGATTTATGAAATCTTGTTACATAAAATTCATATTATAAATGGATTTTATAAGATTGAACATTTTGAAGTTAATTCTTGACATTTTAAAATAAATTCATAAGCAATCCATTAATTTATAATTATATGTTGATTTCACGGATGAAAAAACAAAAAATTGAAATTCCAATTTTGAAGAAAAAAAATTATCATTTACTCTTCTTTAAATTCAGTCTAAACCAAACTCATGATTTTTAAGATTACTCTACACCACTCACCATCATTTTTCTTGTCGGAAACATTCCTTGAGTGAGCTTGGGTGATCATGAACCACAATAAAGACCATTTCCTTCTAAACGGGTTTTGGTTTTTGATGCTTATCTTCATTATCTCTCTCACTCTCTCACCGCATTTCATTCTTTATTTGGATAACAATCAACAATGAAGGACCACATTCTTAAACTTCACAACACTCACATTTAATGCTTAGAAACATGTAAAAACGATTATGCAACTACAAAGTCAATCCGTAATTAATTTATAATAACACCTTAAAAGACTCGAACTTAACTTCGTTTGAATTTGGGTCATCTGACAGTGAACGCGCGTTAAAGTAGAAGAAAAAAAGTTGCACCGCTTACAACAGCAAAACAAGCAAACAAACGCCGCTTACAAGTTAATTCTCAGTGCTGTCTTTTCACAAACTTCTTTTCAACTTCACAACCCCACTAAAACTACGTATATCCAACAAAATCAATTATTGTACGTAGAAGAAAAATTATATTTTCATAAGTTTTGTTAAATATAAATAATTTTCTTACAGCCAGCGAAAAAATATGCATTATCTCCTTATGAGTGAAGAAACCAGAGACATGCAGTTCCAACGCCAAAACATGGATAATTGTGGGCAGAGTAAGGAAGTGTAAGATTGGAACCAACATACCACACATGTCGCCGGAAAGAGACATGATATCGGCGACGCCGGGAGCGTTCCGGCTGCGGTGGGACGTGTTCCTGAGCTTCAGAGGCACCGACACGCGCGGCACTATCACGAAAGGTCTGTACGAGAGTCTGCAGGCGCGTGGGGTTCGCGTGTTCCTGGACGACGAGGGGTTGGAGCGTGGGGAAGCGGTAGCGAAGGGGCTGATGGAGGGAATTGATGACTCTGCAGCGTTCATTGTCATCATATCTCAAAACTACGCTTCTTCACACTGGTGTCTTGAGGAACTCACCAAGATTTGCGGCACCGGTAGGCTCCTCTTGCCCGTTTTCTACCGGGTCGACCCGTCGCAGGTCCGGCACGTGTCGGGTCCCTTCCGAGCGGGTTTCGAATCGCATGAAAAAAGGTTTGAGAAAAATACGGTTTCAAAGTGGAAGGAAGCTTTGAAGAAAGTCGGTGGAATTGCTGGTTGGGTTTTTAATCACAGGTGTCTGCATTCCTCTCTTTTTCAATTTACTTGCCTTGCCCTTTCTTTTTAAATGCTATTACGCAAAAGTTTTGAGGAAAATGTAATTCTTAAACGTGTTTTTTATTTTTTAATTTTTTATTCCTTCTTGTCATGTGAATGCTCTGTATTTACTTCTTTGTGACAGTGAGGAAGATGATCTGATTCGGCGTTTGGTGCGAAGGGTGTTGAAAGAGTTGAGTAACACTCCTATGGGTGTGCCTGAGTTTGCAGTGGGGCTTGATGAACGTGTTGAGAAGGTGATGGAGGTTTTGCAAGTTCAATCCAACGGTGTCAAGGTTTTGGGGTTGTATGGGATGGGTGGGGTTGGTAAGACAACCCTGGCCAAGGCACTTTTCAATGCCCTTGTTAGTCGTTTTGAGCACCGTTGCTTCATTTCCAACGTGAGACAAGTTTCATCAAAACACGATGGTTTGGTTTCCCTTCAAGGCAAAATCATTAAAGACCTTTCTCCTGGAGCAGGGTCTCCCTCCATCGCTGATGTCAATGTTGGTGTTTCTGCTATCAAAGGGAGAGTTGGTGAGAATCGAGTTTTGCTAGTCTTGGATGATGTTGATGAAGTGAAGCAGCTTGATGCTTTGATTGGTAAGAGGGAGTGGTTTTATGATGGAAGCTGTGTGATAATCACAACACGGGATACTAAAGTTCTGACACAGGATCATGTGAATGTGTCGTATGAAGTTAGAGAGTTGTATGCTTCTGAAGCTCGAGAGTTATTCAGTTACCATGCACTGAGAAGAAGTGAACCACCAGAAAATCTTCTCAGTCTGTCAGAGGAGATAATATCCCTGACGGGAAGAATGCCTTTGGCTCTGGAAGTGTTTGGTTCGTTTTTGTTTGGCAAGAGAAGGGAGGAGGAATGGGAGGATGCTGTGAAGAAGCTAAGGCTAATTCGCCCTCACCATCTTCAGGATGTGTTGAAGATAAGTTACGATGCTTTAGATGAAGAAGAGAAGTGTATATTCCTTGATATTGCTTGTTTGTTTGTACAAATGGAAATGAAGCGTGATGGTGTGATTGATGTGTTAAGAGGTTGTGGTTTTAGGGGTGAGATTGCTATCACGGTACTGGTGCAGAAATGCTTGATGAAAATCACTCCGGAGAATACTGTGTGGATGCATGATCAAATTAGAGACATGGGAAGGCAAATTGTTATGGATGAAAGCTTTGTGGATCCTGGTGCGCGAAGTAGACTGTGGGATCGAGCTCAAATCATGACTGTGTTGAAGGGTCACAAGGTAATGATTATTGTATTGCATTACACCTTGTCTCACACCACTTTGTTTGATTAATGAGTATAAACTATATTCTATTTGTATGACGTGAAGTGGCACAGTACTAAAATATTTGCATAAATATAGAAAGCTTTAAACTAGAAGAGTCCAAAATCATTTTCATTCTTTATTCAAAAGGTGGCTGGAGAAGGGGCAAGACAAATAAATATGAATACAAATAGACAAAGTGGCCTTTTCAGTAATGAGATGCTGCTTGATTATTCAAAAATATGATCTTTTGTTCAACACTTTTACGATTTGTTTCTTTTGAATTTGTAGAATATTTTTTAAAGATGCATGTAGCATAATAAAGTGAGAGATACATATAACACACATTGTCTATTCATGGCCTACCAAAACGAAAAACATTGTCTATTAATGTGTCAATTTGATGTTTGGGGTTACGGAACTGGGATTTGCATCCTTTGGTGTATTTTGTGTAATACCTCCGCGTCCTTGTTTGACTAATATATGAATGATGTTTGATGTGCATGTTATTTGTAGATTGGAATATTTCAATACGTAAATTTGATTAAAGGTCTGATCTTTCAATCTGCTATATTTTATTGCAGGGAACTAGATGCGTTCAAGGTATTGTGCTTGATTTTGAGGAAGAAAGGTTTTATAAGGGAAAGGTTGGATCAGTTTTTCCGAAGAAGCTTCAATGGAGATCGTGTTTAAGAAATATATCCTGCTACATCAAACAATGCCTTAAGAATCATCTTGAACCTCAAGCAGAGGAAAACAAAGAGTTTGTACTACACGCGAAATCCTTTGAACCAATGGTTAATTTGAGACAGCTTCAGATCAACAATCTGAAATTACAGGGCAAGTTTCTTCCATCTGAATTAAAGTGGCTACAATGGCAAGGGTGTCCTTTAGAACGCATGCCTTTGAAATCTTGGCCACGAGAACTGGCTGTCCTTGATCTCAAAAACAGCAAGAAAATGGAAACCTTGTGGGGATGGAATGGTTACAACAAGGTGTGCTTTAGCTATCTTGTGTAGTATGAATACCATAAACATGGTATAATTTGATATAATGATTAGGTTCTTGACACTTATTTTCTTTACGCAATTCTTATAAACCTTTATGATAAGAAGAGAGTTGAGACATGTCAAACCACTTAATGAAGCATTTCTTTCAAAAATCTATTTTAAAGATTCTTATTACAAAAGCACTTGCCTAAAATTGAAGTGTTCATGTAGTATTTATCTAATTTGGTTATTATTATACATACATAAAAAAATTCTTTCAAAACTCTTCTAGGATGTGTTTCCCTTTCTTTTGCTTCACTATACATATATATAAACATGGTCTAACATGACAATGCTTAGCAGGTGCCACAGAAGTTAATGGTCTTGAACCTCTCCTACTGCAACCAACTCACTGCTATACCTGATTTATCTGGGTGTCAATGTCTAGAGAAGATTGATTTGGAGAACTGCATTAATCTAACTAAGATTCATGAATCAATTGGCAGTTTGAGCACCTTGCGTAGTTTAAATTTAACACGTTGTTCAAGCCTTGTCAACCTTCCAATTGATGTCTCGGGGCTAAAACAACTAGAGAGTCTTTATCTTTCTGGCTGCTCCAAGTTAAAAGCATTGCCAGAAAACATTGGAATCCTGAATTCCTTGAAAGCACTTCAAGCTAATGACACTGCTATAGCAGAGTTGCCCCAGTCCATTTTTCGCCTCACGAAGCTTGAGCAGCTTGTTTTAGAAGGTTGCCGATATTTGAGAAGGCTACCTAATTCTCTAGGACACCTATGTTCTTTGCAAGAATTATCTCTATATCACTCTGGGTTAGAAGAATTACCTGAGTCTGTTGGATCGTTAGATAACCTTGAGACATTCAATTTGATGGGATGTGAATCTCTCACTGTAATTCCTGATTCTATAGGGAATCTCATGTCATTGACAGAACTTCTGGTTGATAGAACTGCAATTAAAGAACTCCCTACAACTGTTGGTTCTTTATCTTACCTGAGGGAATTATCAGTTGGAAACTGTAAACTTCTTACTCAATTGCCAAATTCAGTTAAAAGGTTGGCCTCAGTTGTTGAACTTCAGTTAGATGGAACAGCCATCACAAATTTGCCAGATGAGATTGGAGAGATGAAGCTACTGAGGATACTCAAGTTGATGAATTGTAAAAATCTTGAATACTTACCAGAATCTATTGGCCACCTAGCATCTCTTACTACATTGAACACGGTCAATGGAAATATCAAGGAATTGCCAGAATCCACTGGACGGCTAGAAAATCTTGTCAACTTAAGATTGAACAAATGCAAAATGCTCAGAAAGCTTCCAGCTTCTATAGGAGATTTGAAATCTCTATATCATTTTTTCATGGAGGAAACAGCTGTGTCAAGCTTACCTGAAAGCTTTGGGATGCTGTCAAGCTTGAGAACATTGAAAATGGCAAAGAGGCCTGATTTACATACGGATGAAAGTAGCTTTCTTGCAGAACCTGAAGAGAACCATGGCCCTTTTATACTATCATCTTCCTTCTGCAATCTGACCTTGCTAACTGAGCTTGATGCCCGTGCATGGAAAATATCTGGGAAAATTCCTGATGAATTTGAGAAGTTGTCACTATTGGAGACTTTGAAATTAGACAGGAATGATTTTCACACCCTGCCTTCCAGTTTGAAGGGCCTTTCTATCCTCAAGGTCCTTTCACTGTCAAACTGCACTCAGCTGAACTCTCTCCCCTCACTTCCTTCAAGCCTGATTAATCTGAATGTTCAAAACTGTTCTTCAATAGAAACTATCCATGACATGTCAAATTTAGAGAGCCTGCAGGAGTTGAATCTCACAAACTGTGTAAAAGTGGGGGATATTCCTGGTCTTGAAAGCTTGAAGTCCTTGAGAAGGTTGTACCTAAGTGGTTGCATTGCATGCTCCTCACAAATACGCAAGAGACTTTCGAAGGTTGTTCATCCCTTTCCTATTCATCAACCTTGGACCAATGGATAAAAATATGATTAAATTGAGAAAATCAGGACTAATTAATTTCCTGTTGCTTCTTATAGCTTCTAAACAACGAGTATTTATGTGACAGGTTGCACTGAGGAATTTACAGAACTTAAGCATGCCAGGAAGCAAATTACCTGAATGGTTTTCTGGACAAACAGTGAGCTTTTCCAAGCGTAAAAATCTTGAGCTAAAGAGTGTACTTGTTGGTGTTATTGTTTCAATCAACCATAGCATTGACATACCCAACATGAAGAGAGATGATATGCCAGGCTTGATTGATGTTCAAGCAAATATTCTCAAAGGGGACAGAACTCTGTTTAGTACTGTGTTAAACATCTGTGGGGTGCCTAGGACAGATGAAGAACACATGCACTTGTGTAAGTTCCATGATTATCATCAGTTGGTAGCCTTTTTAAAAGATGCTGACACATTTTGTGTGAGCAAGAGAAATCCACCTTTTGATAAGGGGTTGGAGTTAAGAAAATGTGGGGTTTATTTAATCTTTGAAGGAGATGATGATTATGATGGAGGGGAAGAATCATTGGACAAAGGCCTACAATCTGTTTCAGAAAAATTGGCCAATTTTTTCAGCACTTCTGAAGATGAGGTGAGTGTCAATGGAATTGGAATTGGACATGCTGGAACATGAACAAGGTTATTTTCTTACTACACGTAAACTCAACTTCATTCTTCTGATTGGTCTATTCTTTTCTTTGTGATATGAGTTGGGGTTGGTAAGAAAAGATTGATACATAGTTCGGATGTGATTATGACCGTCTTTTAGTGGAAGAATTGTTTTTGTTTGTACATTTGCTTGAACATCAATCAAGCCAGGCATGTAATCTCTCTTCATGGGTATGTCAGTGTTTGATAAAATAGAAATTGCCCTTTTAAAATTTCAATTATTTTCGAGCATTACTCCTCTTAAATGTCAAAATGAAATATTATATATATATATATATATATAAAGTATTTTAAATTCTTTATACAAAGTATTTATTGTTCAAAACCTTCTCATCCAAACACATCATAGAGGCATTTGATGGATGTAACTGTAATGACTCAATTTATGTCTTTAAGAGTGGAAGTGGATTAAAGAAGATAAAGTATGAATATTTTGTTATTTAAATTAAAAAAATTATACATACAAATAGTTAATTAATTATATTTTATTTCATAAAAATTCCCATCTCACTAAAAACACTTTTCCTCTGTTTTCTCTTTAAAATTCTAAATTATCTTTTCTTAAATCAAAGTCCACCTTATAGATACTATTGGAGATCAGAAATCGTTTTTGAGTAAGTTTATGTTGCATTTTTCTATTGAATTGGTTTTAAGGAAATGGTTACATGCCTAGGGCTAGGGATAGGGCTTGTATGTGTTGTTTTTTGAGTAAAGATGAATCTTAATTAGTCTAAGATCATAAATATTTATTCAAATAATTGATAAAAGTTTTTTGTGTATAAGTTTAACTTTCCTGTATAACAGTGGATTCAGGAAGTTAAGCTTTATCGATTAAAGACTGAGATTAGTTTGAGATTAAAAAATTGTTAGATTCTATTCTATGTGAAAAATAGGTTCCAGAGGGTAAAATTGGTATAATAACATATAAAAAGAGAATGACGAAAAATCATAATGGGTTTTACACGCCAACTAGAGTATAAATATTTTTCACTTCAAATTTAGAAATATGTTATCTAATCAGTTGAGAGTTAATTTTTCAATAAAATATTTGAGATGAAGTTGATTTAGCATAATAAATGTTAATACATTTCATTTTTAGGATAATAAAAGAAAAACTACTTTAAAATGATAAGTAATTTTGTTTGAATTCTTTTGATAATTGAGATAAATGTATATTTTAGTTTTATAATAATTGTCATGTTTATTTAATAAAAATATCTAAAAAAATAAAATTAATCTTTAATCAATTTTAAAGGAAATTTTTAAAATAATGGTTAAATTGTGTTAAATTTTGTTGACATGTCAAATATATTTTAAGATGACATTTGAGTTGTTTATACCATTTTGAGATGTTACCATTCAAATGTCAACTTGTAATACTTTTTAAAAAATAAATAAAAAAGTTAACATCATCATGTTAAAAGAATTTTATTCATTCACTTTTAAAGTTCGAGAACAAAAATATATCAAAATTTGCAATAGGGATTATTTCAAATTTCACGTTCAAATTTAGAGACTAAAAACATATTTAACCCTTAAAATAAACGTATATTTCTTTTTCATTTCTTTTATTTTATTCAATGCGTGATGTTTACTTGTGAGTTCTTGTCTTTCCATTTGAATTTTATTGTTTACTACTCTCTATTGAAAGGCTATTATAGTTTGGGTTAAATACGTTTTTTGTCCTTCAACTTCTGGTGAAAAATTGGAATTAGTCCCTCTTTAAAACCTCAAACTAATTTAGTCTCTCATCTTTAGAAATGTGCGGATTTAGTCCTTTGAAACATTTTTTTTTAAAGTTTATTTGACGTTTCAAACGCGTTTCTTAGTTAATAATGAAGCGAACATGTATCTAACGATGTAAACAAACTAAAATATTATAATGCAATGTGTTTGAAACGTCAAATAAACTTAGTAAAATTTCATTAAAATGATTAAATCCACGTAAAGATGTCAAAATGGGTTTCAACCCGTGAGCCAACCCGGCTCACCACGGGTTCGAGCCGGGTTGGATTGAGAAAAATTCAACCTTTTCAAAAGTGGGTTGAATTCAACCCGGCTCACTTAACCCGCGGGTTAAACGGGTTCGAGCCGGGTTGAAGGTGGGTTGACCCACTTAACCCACAAACATTTTTTTATAATTTTTTTTATTTTTTTTAAATTTTCTTTTAATTTTTAATTTTTTTTAATAATTATTTACTACTCCTATTATATTTGTTCACAATTTCATATTTTTAAATGCTAGAATGTTGCTTAATTATATTTGAATAGTTTGAATGTTTAATTAATTTGATTGTCAAGTTATATATATGTTGATACTTTAATGTTTAATTATAATCTTTATAGTAAATTACTCAAGTAAACATCTTATAAAGATTTTTTTTTTAAATTAGCATGAAGAAAATGTATAGTTTTTTATTTATATTTTGTTGAATAGCATGACAGAAAATTTGTAATATTAGCCATGCTTTTTTAGACTAATGGATACTTTCTTGAAAATAATTCTTCATATATTAGTGGTGAGCATGATCAAAACATTGGTTCTTAATTTTACTATGATTGTCATCTCATGGGTTACTTAAAAAATTATTTAAATATTTGAATACTAAAAAAAAAAAATTTTTTAGGTGGGTTGGTGAGCCAACCCACTTAACCCACCAACCCGTGGTGGGTTGAGCCGGGTTACAAAATTTCTGGCTCACCAAAAAGTGAGCCGGGTTGGGTTCATTCATTTTGAACCCGGCTCGTGGTGAGCCAACCCGTGTGAGCCGGGTTGGCTCACTTTGACATGTCTAAATCCACACATTTACAAAGTTGAGAAACTAAATTGGTTCAAAGTTTGTAGCGGGGACTAATTCCAAATTTCACTCAAAGTTGAAGGACAAAAAACATATTTAATCCTTATATTTTTTTTTATACATTAGAAGACATCTTCCCTTTTACAATGCAAGAATGTATAAATAGATGCGTCAATTTGGCCTAATCAACAAGACTTGGCTTTGCTTCATATGGGTTAGGGTTAACAATCCATGGTTTAGTCCGTGTGACTCAGTCCCAAGTTAATATAGATAAGATTGGGTTGGACCCATGTCAAGTAGGTCATATGGATTGGATCCAGGTTAGACTACGTCCATATTAAGCCAAAGTTGATATAGTTCACATAGTGCCAAGTTGAATTGAGTTCACATTGGATATAGTTGAATCGAGCCTATATTTTTGACCACGTCGAATCAAGCTCACAAAAGGTCGAGTCAGACCTACATAGAATCAAGTCAAATTGTTGGGCACATCTTAGGTCGAGACAAGTTGGTTTGGACTGAAGGTTGAGATGTTTCTGCTAGGGCAGAGGTCGAGCTAAGTCAGTTTGGATCAAAGATTGAGCTGAGTCGGCTCAAATCAAAGGTGAAGATTAGTTGACTCGAGTTAAAGATGTCAAAATTGATTCTAACCCGTGAGCCAACTCAACTTACCACAGGTTCAAACAGGGTTAGGTTGGGAAAATTTTAGTTTTTTTTTAATGTGGAGTGAAATGAGCCCTACTCACTTAAACCACAGGTTAAACGAGTTTAAACTGAGTTGAAGGTGGGATGACCTGTAACCACCACCAACAACACTTTATTAGTATTTTTATCATTTTTTATTAAAATTATTTACTACTAATTATGTAGGTTAAAAATTTGATCTTTTCAAGCACTAGAATATTACTCAATAATATTTAAATAGTTTAGATGTTTAATTTATTTGTTTGTCAAGTTATATATGTTGATTCTTTAATTTTCAACTACTCTCTTTATAATAATATTTGAAGAATCAGATATACAATTTGATTCTACCACTACTAAAAAAATGAATTGAGTTAATTCACTTTTATTGTACTACAATAATTATATAAATACATTTGAAAAACAAAACATCATAAACGAGCCAACCCACTGACCTGTGGTGGGTCGAGCTAGGTTAAAAAATTTCTAGATCACAAAAAATTATGTCGGGATGAGCTAACCCTTTTTTAGCTCAATCCGTGGTAAGCCAACCAATATGAGCCAAGTTGACTCACTTTGACATTCTAACCTGAGTTGTAAGTCAAGATGAGTTGGTCATGGCTGAAGAATCGAGACGAGTCAGATCGACGAAAGGTTGAGTCGTTTCAACCTAAGTTGAATGGTAAACTAAGTCATCTCAGGTTGAAGGTCAAGTCAAGTTGGCCTAAATCGAAGGTTGTGTTGAATCGACCCAAGTCAATCGATTGAAGTTAGCCTTGGATGAAGGTCAAGACGAATTTGCTCGGGCCGAAGAATTGGTTCAACTACGTTCGGGCTGAAGATCGAACTGAGTTGACCCGAGCTAAAGATCGAGTTGGGCCAAAGTCGAAAGTTGAGGCAACTTGACTCAATTTGAAGGGTAAAGTTGAGTCATTCCAAGTCGATGGTCGAGTCGAGACATCTTAGAACCAAGGTCAAGTTGAGTTGGTTGTGACCTATATCTTGTCGTGTCAGTTAGGACTAGGGCTAGATGTAACATCCCGTCAGGATATTACTAATTTATAAATAAATAAATGGAATAAATAAGACAGCACATTTAATAATACCTCATTTTCCCAAAACGCGGGAAAATTTAAAGCTTTATTAATTGAGCGGATAAAATTTAGAACGTCCATTACATAATTAAAACCACAATGTTATTAAGTCACCCATCCGGGTTTA
>Ga0214544_1000903_pt1 | contig 58393 bp, 40 predicted proteins | sample CNSS3metaG_FD_160074 | JGI IMG/M metagenome (GOLD analysis project Ga0214544, IMG submission 160074) | Root nodule microbial communities from cowpea collected in UCLA plant growth center, Los Angeles, California, USA - CNSS3 | ecosystem: Host-associated > Plants > Roots > Nodule | place: USA... | reverse complement strand
TAGGGTTAGGGTTAGGACTGGGCCTTGACTCTTTGTATTCTGCTTACTATCTTCTTATATAAACAGTAGTAAAACAGTAACAGTGTAGTTTTTCACTGTTTCATTTATCTGAAATCTCTTCAAGAAATGTCAACTGTAAAGTAAAGGAGTGTGTTTCAATCACGTCAAAGTACTACAAGTCAAAGTATGTAAGAAGAGAGTCATCACTCTCTAAGAAAATATCTAACAAGCAATGACTCCAAAGGTACACATCCTTCAATGGTCCTTTTGGATACCTATACAAGGAACGCACCACCATGCAAGAAAGTTGATGGATATAATAAGAAAAGTCTTCAAAGTATCACCAACATTACACACACAAATGATAAAGTGCTGAAAAAGCCTAAAGTGCAACATCTAATTGAAATTACCTACCACTTGTTACTATTGTAGGATAGGAGTAGTTAGTTGATTGCCATGTTGTCCCTTAGTATATTTATATTGCATGAAGTTCTGGTTGTGGGTGAAACAAACTTTTGGAGACTTTATGATTGCTTCTACTGATTTAATTATTGATTTTCTCAAAAAACAATGTAGTCCTTTAAATAGGTTGATTCGTCATGCTGTTTTATTGGGATTGTCTGGATGATTTGGCGTATGGGAAACCTTGCTAGATTTCAGGAGAGCATTGATTTTTCAGGGTCTATTCGAATCATTATTGATGTTGTGAGAAGATCTGCTCAAAACTCTAAGCTTTCTATACAAAACACGGTTGTTGATTTGAGAGTTTTGAAAGTTTTTGGCATTACAACTAGGCCGGGCAAACCTATATAGTACAAACAGGTTATATGGCAATTGCCTCAGGTTTCCTGGATTAAAGTTAACATTGATGGAGCTGCTAAGGCAAGCCTAGGTCTATCTGCTTGTGGAGGTATTTTTAGGGGAAGTAGGGGAGAATACATTCGGAGTTTCTCTGCGTTTGTTGTAGTTCAAAATGCCCTTTTTGCTGAGTTCATGGGAGCCATGCATGCCATCGAGTATGCTAGAAGAGCCAGTTTTAGAAGGCTCTAATTGGAATGTGATTCAACCTTGGTCTATAAAGCTTTCTTTCATCAAGAGGTTGTACCGTGGTCTAATAGAGGTCGTTAAAGGAAATACCTTAAGTTTTAGAGATGTTGATTTTAAGGTCTCACATATTTTTCAAGAAGGAAAGCATTATGCGGATCAGTTGGCAAGTTTAGGCTTGTCTTCTACAAAAGTGTTTAAATGGTATATAGGTATGCCAGCTTCTATAAGTTTGGATTTTCATCACAATAGGTTTCTTTTTCCTATGTATAGAGGTTCTTAGCTTGTGTATAGCTTCTTAGCTTGCCTATTTTTGTTCATGGGTGTTGGTTGGGTCCCCCATGAGTTCCTTGTATCTTTCTTTTTGTTTTTAATGATATTTTCATGTGATGGCAAATGATAAATGTCCTTGGGATGTCAGCCTAGCTAAGATGCCAAGGATCATAGTGATGCCTAACATGAGCCTTTTATTAAAAAAAAAAAGAATAGGCTTAATTTCAGTATATTGCACAATTTGGTCCCTCTATTAATAAAAGATTCAACCAAATACCTCAAGTTTAAAAATGTAACAATGTAACTCTTCCGAGGTTAAATGAAGTCCTCCAATTTTTAAAATAGCAACAGTGTGACCCTTTTGTTCGTTGGTTTTATAAATTGTCATTATGCATTAGGTTTAAAATATTTGTTTGCCAATGATTTTACGGCTAATTGTATAGAAAGTGGTCACATTTATAAAAGTTGAGGGACTTGATTGGGACTTTTATTAATAGTGAGACCAAATTGAATAAAATAAATATATAGTCCGTAAGGACCTTTACACCATCTTATGATGCTTGAGTTTGACAACATAGGTCTTGACTAAGGCTCATTCCGTAGCAGTTGATATGAATCAAGCTTTGGAGTGTGTAAACTATTTTCTATTGAAACAGCATACACTTGACCTCACTATAACTTTTTCTGTTCAGACATGTAAAGAATAGTCAGTTAGGTACAGCTGGACAGACGTCATAGATTCACATCTTGTTAGAAGTGGGTTTTGAAGTCTAACTCAACCCACAAAACCGGCTTGTAAGATGAGGTTTGCACCTCACTTATATATTATGAAATTACCTTATCTCAAGTCGATGTGAGACATCCAACACAGCCCCTCACGCCGAAATATATTCATCTCGAGTGTGAAACTAGAAATTAGTGGGTGGTCCGTTAGCGATCCGATAACAGGTGGAACAGAATGTCCAAGAAATTTCGCTAGGATAGGCTCTAACTTAGCTCTAATATATTAAAGGATGGGATTTAAGTCTAACTCAAGCCCCACAAACCGGCTTGGAATGTGAGGTTTGCAACCACACACACACACATATATATATATATATATATATATATATATATATTATGAAATTACCGTATCTCTAGTCGATGTGGGACTTCCAACACATCTCTCTACACACAATTTTCAGTTTTCAGAATCAATACAAAACTCAGTTATTATTTTCTCTTCAATCCTTAAACTCAACACTACAATATGTTGAGCATATAATTGTGCCCCAAATACTCCAATGCCCCCAGTTTATTCAACACTAGCTGCACAAACCCAATTCATTATACATAGTCCACGACTGACTTTTGGCAACTTAGTGAGGCAAACACTATGAGCTTAAAAGTCTGAGCTATAAACAGTTGAAGATACACGCAAACTAATGTAATATTTAGGATTGATGCTACTATCATCCCAAATCAGGTATGCCACACTTCCTATTCAGCAGTTGAGGTATAACGTCAAGCATCTTATAGAATGTGCGCAAAGGTTGTCTTATACTCATCTCTAATTCTGACTTAATTATTTATTTAATTGAATAAAGATTTCAAAATACAATTCCACCAAATTTGCTTTGAATAAAAATGTGCAATGGATGAAAATAGATTGAGCAACATATACACTAATCATCCGATGAAATAAATTTTCCTTTCAACCTTTTTTTATTCTCAACTTCAAGATGACTGCCCAACTTATTCTCATTTTTCAACGTACATACAAATGCCACTCTAAAACAGGACTTAAGGATACAGGAATGACCTTTAAGAGAACCATGTTTATTCAGCCTTTGCAATTGATATTGCAGGATAGAAGAATCAAGATATGTTCGAACTGTCTTTCGGTAGGTTCCATTGATAAGCAGTAAAGGTACAGCAGCTGCTCGCCGTGCAACTGCAAAGGCCATTGCTAAGGCAGGATCCTCCGACAGCGGCAACCTAAAGTCATAGTAATGTAAGTAGAAAACTAGGGAGACAATTTATAGCAACGTGATATATCAGACACACAGCGTTGTAAGGAAACATTTCACCAACCAAATGCCTAATTAAAGGTAGGGTAAATTAAAGGTAGGGTAAAGAAAGGTTAGAATTAAAAATTCATGACGTACATGTGCTGACTGAACATTGGTTTCTGAGAAGGAACTGTCAATGAGGAAAGGCTCTCCTTTATAGCATTCATATCCACAGGAAGTTGTTTTATGTGCTTAACTTTCTGAAAACAAAAGAATACAAGGGCAATGTCAATATTCAGCTCTTGCAAGCCTTTTCAAGTGATAAAACACATCTTACCTCCTGTGTCACGAAAAACAGCTGAAAGGATATCTTCTCATAATAATGGAAGGCACCATCAGCAACTGAAGGTGACACAATATGTCTCATAGATCCCCACAGCGTTGCACCTAGATGCGCAAGAAAAGAATCACGTGCAACTGTGTAATTGTGGAACTCCTGCAAAGGGGTAAATCCTTGAATGAAGAGGTCCAACCATAAATTTAAACTACCAAAAATTTGAGGGCATACAGTTCATTATACTAATTTACTAAATTAACAAATATCAACTGGCTGACCTCATGCGTATCACTGAATAAATTCCAGCTCTCCATCCGTTTCAAAGCTTCTATGGCCTTTTTCTTATGACTTTCATCATATTCTTCACCTTCAAATGACTGTAGCTCATTTCTCAAATCGTGCATCCTTTCATCAAGTTCTGAAATTATCTTATGTTACAAGCTGTACAAAAAGCTACAATAAAACCGTGTAGCTTCTAAACCTACAGAAACTGAGCACTGAAATCTACAATACTAGCGTGAAAAATAAAGCAAAACAGAACTGCATACAAATAAAAGCTTAATGAGAACATCTCACTACTACCAGAGAAGCACAGATACTTCAAATGATAACCATGCCCAAGAAATTGACTAGCACAATATTTGTTATTAATTGTTGACTACAGAATATTTATTATTATTGGAACAGATTTACTGGTCAACAATTTATGCATGATTGTACAGCTACATTTATGCAATTATCTTGATAATTAGTTAGCCCAGCTGTAAGGTCGCATGAATTGTACAATAGTCACTTTCAAGTCTTGAAGAATTCTCCAGAGCAGAAGACATTGTTGATATGCAATTTTCCGAAGTCTAATATGGTATAAGGCTAGGCTGTACTCCTATCTTAGTTCTGTCCAAAATTCCCAGCCTCTGGGTTCTGCAAGACTATCCTTGTTTATCTGTCTCTAGTACGATTTTTTCATGTTTTTTATTCCTCAACTTCATATATAGTGACAAGTATGATATGTTATTTATTCAACCTCGGTTTTTCAGTTCCATATATTGATAGAAGATAAGAACTTTTGAGGTTATGTTGACGGCACCAGTTCTGCTCCTAAAAGAAAATCAACAGGAGGGACACGTTCGGCCGGAAGATGAAGATGCTGAAGTAAAGACATGGATCTATCATAGTCTACGTTGATCCTAGTATTGTTCTCAATTTCCAACCATTCAATACTGCGGCCAAGATGTGGGCCTATCTAAGGATATACAGCCACAATAATATTGCTAAAAGGTTCCAATTAGAACATGAAGTCACCATATTACAGCAGGATAGTCTTTTAATTTTTGAATTCCTTTCTCATTCATGAATCTTTGGGCCAAAAACACTGACATTGTATATGAAGATTTATCAAATGATGGTGAAAGTATAGAGCAACATTTTCATGAAACTACTAAACAGATAAATTTCAAATGTAAGTGAGATCCGATTTTGAGGGTGTTTGGTCCAATTTTATCTCATGAATAGAGTTCCTACCCATCATTGGATGCATGCCTCAATGAGCTTCTAGAAGAATGTTTCCTAACTCAAACATCCATGAAAAGCAGAAATTTGTCTCTCTTCCATCAGCATATGCTGCACAAGGAAAGCCTAAACAATGATACCTAAGTGCTGTCCAATGTTTCTGTTGCGAAGAATTTGGACGTTGTGCTTCACATTGTCTTAAAAAGTTCTACAGTTACTGCTTAAAAGATGGTCAATTCAACAAAGAATGTTCCATAAGACCACCAAGAACTGCAACAGCCTTTACTGCTGCAACTGGTCCTTCTACTGCTACCAGTTCTGCAAATCAGAATGTTTCTACCCTTGTGAAACACTTTGACCCCCCAAAACAGTCCCACAAATGATAATTTAAGCACTTTTTGCTTTAGGATCTTCAGGTAAACTTTTTCCTCATGTACACGTAGGCATTAGTGCGTCCTATCTCTCAAATTTAGAAAGAATAATATATTTCTTCAATATTTCAATAATGAGGCCATTGGTCCTATTAATACATGAGCCTGTTGTTTATTTTAGGAAATATACAGAGCTAATTCTAAGGAAACAAATCCCAGTAAATATGGGATTGTTTTTTAAATACATAATCTAAGTTAATAGCAAGATACACCTGTATTAAAGAATAAAATTACAGCAAGGATAAAATAATACAACTTCTAAAATAAATAATGAGATGCACGGTTTTGACCGTCCCTCGCAAACTGGTAAATGTTCTCCAGTCCCAGCTTGGATATTATTGAATATAGTGAAATAGGTTTGAGATTAATCTCCCTCTTGTGTAAAAATACATATAGGTTAATGTATTTATAATAAAGGAGACATGGGCTAAGACCAATATACAAAATAAATAATAATAATAACAAAGAAACTAAAGATAGAAGATAAAGATAAGATATATAAAATATCTAACAATACATCTAATAGATGTAATTCTTTCAAAGTTAATGCAGATCAACCCTTTGGTGAGTATGTCTACAAGTTGATTTTGAGTGGACACACATAGGGTGATAATCAAACCCCTGTCTAGCTTTTCCGTGATAAAATGTCTGCCAATCTCAATATATTTAGTTCTATCATGCTGCACCATGTTGTAAGTTGTACTAATTGCAAATTATTATAACAATATAACCTCAGGTTCATCCCACTTTATCTTCAAGTCTTCCAATATAATCTTTGGCCATAGAAATTCACATATTCCTTGGGCCATTGCTTGAAATTCTGCTTTCGCACTTGATCTTGTTACTACATTATGTTTTTAGCTCCTCAAAGCAACTAGATTTCCACCAAGGAAGGTGCAGTATCAAGTAGTTGATATCATATCCACAACAGACCCTGCACAACCTGCATCCATATATTCTTCAAGACTTACACTTTTGTTCCATTTAAACAAAATCCCTCTTTCCGGTGTCCCTTTTAAGTATTGAACAATTCTAAGAACTTGTAAATAAACCTCCTTTTGTTGGTGTATAAATTGATTTACTAAACTCACAGCACAAGCAATATCCGACCTAGTATGAGATAAGTAAATAAGTTTGCCAACAAGTCTTTGATACATTTCTTTGTCCACTGCAATATCCCCCTCTGTACTTCCTAACTTTATGCTTAGATCAATCGGAGTACTAGCTAGTTTGCAGACTGTCTACCTTATTTCTTTAAGCAAGTCAACAACATACTTTTGTAGAGATATGAAGATTATCTTTTCTGGCATGAAGCACTTTAATTCCCGAAAAATACTTAAGTCTTTCTAATATCTTAATCTCAAATTTCATGGTAAGGCATTGACTCAACATTTGCTACTCCCTTTGGGGTCCTTCGCATGTTCCCTATTCTAATGGTTCTCTGTATTATATTTGTTTTGTGCATGCTTTTTCACGTTTCACTTGGTTATATACCCTTAAACACAAATTTGATACCTTTACTGTTTTTTCAGAATTTTAAAGGTGTGGCATAACTTAAATTCAATGCTAAAATTAAAAGCATTCAGACTAATTGGGGAGTGAGTTTCGGTCCTCTAGTTCCTTTCTTACTACTCATGGTATTCTTCATCGTGTTATTTGTCCACATACACATCACCAAAATGGTGTGGTTGAATGTAAACACGGGCACATAATTGAATATCTTGTGCAATATTATTTCAGCAATTGTTAGTACTGTACACCAACATCCACATACAAAGGAAGACACTTCCTTTCCCAAGGGTATTCCCTGTACACAACCAAAGACTCCATAAAAAGACCCCTAATTCCCCCCAAAAGGGTGCACTATATACGGACTTTCTGACAAAATCGATCCCCTGAAATTACTAACATCATAACTACATTTAATTTTAAATTTCCTTTTATAACATACATTCCACTCTCCCTCATTATTTCCCTATGAATCATTATACCAATGTAAGTGGGATAGTTTATAAATGGATAATGAATCTGGAAAAACATTCACATTGTCAAGATTGGCATTTGAATTGAAACCATTACGCATAATCACTTATATTTTAAAAACAAACTCAAATTTGCATTTTTGTTCATATTTTAAGATGATCTTTAACATTCGTGTTTATATTGGTTTGAAGAATATTAACTACATATACTATTTCCTAACTTTGTTCTGTTCTATAACTTTCAATGCTTGTTGCAACCTAGCTTAATGACATTGTTCATATCTTGTTTTGTATTTCTTATCTCCCAACGCGTCCAAAAAACAAGACTTTATGAAAAATTGAAGCAAACCATTTTTTACCCAAATACAAAAGGGAAATCAACAAACTTAAAGTTCAAATTAGAAATTTAAAGGCCATGAGCTACAGAAGGAGATTTACCTTCACAAAGAGCAAGCTTAACTTTCCTTCCTTTGCAATGCTTAAAAGCAAAAAGCTCATATATATCAATCTCAGCTAAAAGAATATCAATGGCCTGGTGTTCCTTCTGCAACATTAAAGTAACAATTGACTCACTTTTAGAGAAATGAGTACAGAAAGAAGGGACATTTACTACATATATTGGATGCCTACATTCCTCTCAACTCAACATCCTTATTCACATCCAATGATATCAAAGTCGACTAACAGTACATAAAATTCCTGTCAACTGGAGAGAAACTTAGAATAGAAGTGTTTATTTCTATCACAATTTGTTTCACATCCTCAATCATTTTGGTTGAACCACGCTTTACTTTTTTTATTTGTTTTCGGTATTGACAAAGAATGAGGTAGAGTCTATCAAGAGTATATACAATTAACTACAACTCTCTGAAGCTTCATTTCTTCGAAGAACATATGCAATATATTGTTAGATCAGACATATTTTACATACATCGCCAAATACAGCAAATTTCTCCTGAATAGCATCTTGCAATCGATCTTCTGCTTCTTCTTCCGAAATTTCTGCAATCAGCAAGAAAACAGATCAAAATAGCCATCAATATAACATGCCATCAAGAGTTAAGCCATGCACAATGAGAAGAATAAATAAGGTTTAACTTTACAAGTCAACATAATATGTCAGAGGTTTCCAGTAATTTTCTTTTTCTTCGTCACTACTAGGAAAACAACCCAAGGTTCATAAAGCAAAGGTACCCCTCATTGAACTACAACCAATATTAACTGCCCACCAAGCCCAACAGTAGGTGTGAGGGCGTTATTTGGAACAAACAGTAAGATTTCCAACAGTGGTATATTTGAACTACACAGTACAAATGGTATCAGCCTTTATATTTACAGGTAAGAGCAATAGTGTCAAATTCTACTTCAAATCACAAACACATTCACAAAAAGAGCTTTCCCAAAGATCCTTTCTACAGTTATAATCAATTGGAATCTGAAGTCCAAGGCTTAAGATGGTACTTGTAGTAGCTTCAGGTAAAGTCATGGATACTAGAGAAGCAGGTTTCAAATTTAGAAAGACTACTAACCTGCAGGTGATTATTTTAGGATTCTAGGTGACATATTGCATTCCAAGTGTTCATTCTAACTAAACTGCAGTTGTTTTGTTTTACATTTAACCAATGGTACATCTTTTATTTCTGGATCTCAAGATTATGCATATACTATAATCTGCCCCACCCAACAAACTCAATGGGACTTACATGAGAACTTGGAGCAGTGAGTCTGTCCCTAAAAAAGGTTAATGAGAATGTCAGCAAGTTGACCCTGTGAAGTTACATGAAGAACTAGAAGAGAGTTGTTGAGCACCTCTTCACAACCAAAGAATATGACAATTCTATGTGTTTAGTTTGGAATCACTTCAGAGAGAAATACGGAAAACATGCTTAAGATATTGTTTTAACACAATAGAGAGATCAACACAATTATAAATTAACCCACACTTCCCCACAGCAACAATCCCTAAAGCTTGCTCTATATAGACTTCCTCCTTCAGAACTCCATGAAAAACAACATTCTTGATATCCAACAGATATAGGGGCCAATGTTGAATAACAGCCATGAGAAAGAAGAGTTTATTGGTAAGTTTGAGCATAAGAGAAAATGTATCACCATAGTCAAGACAACATATTTGAGGATATCCTTTGGCAACCAATCTTGCTTTAAGGTGGTTAATTTGACCATTGTGCCCAATTTTAATAACATAAACCTAGTTGCATCCAATTTTCTTCATTCCAGGTGGAAAAGGATCAAGATCCCAGATAAGGTTCAGTGTTATTGATATCCTTTGGCAACCAATCTTGCTTTAAGGTGGTTAATTTGACCATTGTGCCCAATTTTAATAACATAAACCTAGTTGCATCCAATTTTCTTCATTCCAGGTGGAAAAGGATCAAGATCCCAGATAAGGTTCAGTGTTATTGATATCGGATAACGGATTATATCGGTGATCCCAAAAACCTTTATAGTTATAACGGGTTATGGCAGAAATAATGCGGTAAAGAAAATATAATACCCCACATATAATTTTAATACAAAAATAATGATATTGAAGTATTATGATCATTGACAATTATTTTTGTTGAAAAATTGGTATGTTTTTTTTTTGCAAAATAATTATAGTGAAAATAGAGAAGTAGAAAAACATATTGAAAAAAGAAAAAGAATTGGCAGTGGCCAGTGGCAGCAGTTGTTGGCGGTGTTTGGTGGTGGCAGCGGCTGGCAATGGGGACAGCAGCGGCTGACAATGGTGGCTGACAGTTACAAGAGTTAATACTTAGATGTTAGAAAGTAATGTTGAGAAGGAAAAGGTTAAAAGAAGATTTACTTCTGTAGTAAGTTTGGGTAAAAGAATATGTTTTAAGTTAAGAAAATTTTACTGTTGCAGTAACTCAGGGTAAAAAATTTAGGATAAAAAAGAAAAGAAGAGTGAAAAAGTAGGTAAGATTAATTAAATAAAGCTTTAATGGGCCTGGCCCATTTATTTAAAGCCTCAATGCAATTAGGGTTCAGTGTATCCTTCTTTCTCTCACTTTCTCCCACGCCCTCCTTTCTTCCACATTCTCCCTCGCCGCCGCTGCTGCACTTCCATCTACCATTTCTTCTCTTTCTATTCAAGTTCCTTGCTTTTTCCTTTTAAAAACCCGATTTTTACGCCATGACCGTTCCGCCACCACCACCCGCCATGTCTAAAGCGGCCGCCATGGACCGCCACGGGAAATCCAATTCGCCTCCGCCTTATTGTGGCGGCAGGCCGGGAAACCGCTACCAGTTTCCGCCATGGCGCCGCCATGGCCGAAATTCAATAACACTGATAAGGTTCAAGTCAAGAGATAGCATTTCAACAATCACGGTTTGTCACCATCTAGCATGATGAAGTGCTTCATGTACATTGATGGGGATACTAATAGAGGACATGAATATCATGAAGCAGAAAAAGAAAGTTGACAATAGGTGAAAGCTTAGAAAACTATAAATAAGATTAGGATTTTTTATAGAGCATGTGCCTTTTCGAAGAGCTAAGGCTTACTAGAATCATTAGGAGTTTATTACCTACAATTCCGATATGGGTAGATATGAAGGATTTGTAGAAGACTACTATGATACATTGGACCCACCTCTCTTAGGATTTCATATTTATAATCATTTTGGATACATCAGATATAATATGTTAGATATATTGCATTTTATGTTAATTAGGGAAACATAGCGTCTATTGTTTATTAGTGAAACATAGAAATTATTTGATATTAGTAGATATTGTTGACATTGTTTTTAACAATATCTTCTATTTATGATATTTATACATTGTTTTTAACAATATCTTCTATTTATGATATTTATATTTGGTTGCCATATATACTTGTATCACTCTTTATTATAAATATATTCACCCTATGTGTATTTTAGACACAAGGAAAATTAACCCTAAACCTAGTTTTCACTATATTCAATATGGTATCTAGAGCCAAGGTTCCTTGATAACCCCATATACATTTTTTTTTGCCGCCGCACAGCCGCTATCATTTGCACCGTCTTTGCCGCTATTTCCGGCATCTCTAAAATCGTTTCCGCCGTCAAAACCACTGTTCAGGTCGACGACCCCCCAATCAGATGGTCCGGATCAAGCAACCACCACGTCGTTGAGATCACCGCCATCGGATGAAGTTATATTGTGACAACCAAGCAGCCCTTCACATTGCCTCCAAACCGATGTTTCATGAGAGAACAAAGTATATAGAAATTTATTGTCATTTTGTTGGAGAGAACTTACTATCCAAGGATCTTATTACTAAGTTTGTCAACTCTAATGAACAACTTGCAGACATTTTAACTAAATCACTAAGGGCCTAGAATTCAATTTATAAGTTCCAAGCTTGGAGCATATGATCTATATGCTCTAGCTTGAGGGGAGTGTTGAAATGTAATGTTTTTTGTTTTTCTATTATTCATGTATGGGAACCCATCTTTAGGGTTAGGGTTGTGCCTTGACTCTCTGTATTATGCCTCTTTGTACTCTATAAAGAGTGGTAAAACTGTAACAGTGACTTAATAATTCACTGTTTTATTTCCCCAAATCTCTTCAAGTATACCAAAGAGGACAGCCTCTTGACGTGGCATTGCTTATTGCTTCAGAAATTCAGGAGTAGTTGTGACATGAGTGTAGCCCATGAATCAAAGTTCCAATTTTGGGACCATTGAGCTAGTAAAAAGGTAGTGTAATGGGCTCAAGGACTAGTGGCAAACTGATTGGGACCACAAGGTGAACTAACTACAGTACAGTAAGGTTGGGACAAGTAAAGTTGGACCCTACAAATTGAATGATTGTCCTAAGCATTTTTAGATTGACCATACTTAGCCTTGATGGTAACACCATACTTCAGGTATGACTGTAATCGTACAAACTTGACATTCAATGTTACATTGACCATCGTGACCTTTCTGACCACTAAAGTGTCCCTGGCAGCTATAGTTATCACCACCAAAGAAATTTTGACATTGAGAGTGATTATCATTATGAGTGAGTAGTGTATAGAATCAACACGATTATTCATTTGCTTACTAGCAACCCTCTTATCAAGGAGCATGCCCTCAATTTTCTGATTGAGCAGGTGATACAAACATTGAAATAGAAGGGCAAATTAAAAAGGCCCAAAAGGTGTACGAGAGGAGAAAATGAAAACCCATTACTTGACAGTTAACACTATATTCTAATACAAAAGTATGATTTAAAGCTGGATAAATTACACACCATCAAACATATCATTACTACCTGAAGCTGAACCAATTGTTTTTTCCACACTTGGTAAACTTGCTTCCGTACGCACACCTTCTCCACCCACAGCAGGTCCCCATGAAAAGGGACCTGCACTTAAATCAATAAATGCCCATCTGGTGCAAAACAATGACAAACGTAAACAAAAAGAAAGGGATGTGTATGAGTGAAAATTTAGCATTTTGTGAAGCAACAGAAATTGAACCTGTCTTTTCCAATCCATGTATCAGTTAGACATTCTGCTTGAAAACCACTGTAGTCTGCAGATTTTAATACTTTTTCTAGATGGAGCTTCAGGTTTTCATCCTTCCCTTTTAGTAACTAGAAATGCAGGGTAAAAAAAATGAAAACTTCAGAAAAAAATGTAGCACAAAAATTTTGGTAATTAAATCAGCTTTCCTATGTCAAGAGTTGAGACATATCTGATGAGTATAGACCTGTAAAGCTTTGACCTCAATGATATCAGCTATGTCTTTCCCTTGATACAACCTCCGAAAATTATCGAGTGCATTTAGCCAAATATTATGCCATTCCATCTGCATTTTATTGTTGTACCAAAACAGCAAACATTTAATAATGCTTACACCAAGAATTCCAGAAAAGAGACCAGAGACTCAAATCATTAATGAGCACTGAGCAGCACAGCTACAATAGAAATTCTCCTAGTTACTCTTTGACTTGAAGCAAACAAATATATAATTGGAGAGAATACGAGGATTATGATTTTGCGGTTTAAAAAACATATATATATGTTGTGAGAGGGTTTCTTTCTCCTTTATTACAATTTTTAACTCCTTGAAATGATCCATTCACGTCCATTCTCCCTATTACCCAATGAGTCAACGGTATTTTAGGTCTCCAAAAAATTCCAAATTTAGATTTTGTTCCCGACTTTCAAAACTTTGGTTTTAGTCCCTATATTTTTTTTTTTTAAATACACAAAATTTGAAACCAGAATAGAGGAAAAAACAGTTAGCTTTAAGGACTAAGTTCGCTTATTTTAAAAACTACAGGCATGAATGAAATGTTAGTTTTAGAAGGTGGAAAGAAAAAATAAAAATTCCAAAAAAAATTCAGGTACTCGAAACACTATTAAGCCTTATGTAATTGATCTCCACTAACTAAATGCTCTACCCATCACTTTTAATTCTGTATTAGCTCCTATAAGTTAACTTTTGCGTAACTGATAAAGAGGCCATGATAAATAGTAGTCATGGAGAGGAAGAGGGTAGAAATATCTTGGACATGGGGAAATGCATATTTGGAAGCCAAGTGAGACATTAGATGATCTTTTGGAAAGTCAAATTGATAATGTAGAAGGAAATTCTGGTGCAAGAAGTAGGGAAAAGAAAACTAAAATAGAAGGGTTTTTCGGAGGACTAGTAGCAAATTTTATATGCACAGGAGATCAATAAAGTAGAATTGCATGATGATTAGTAGTTAGTTTTGTAAGTAAATGGAGTTCAAAATAAGTAGAAAAAGAAACTAAAGCTTGTACCAATTGAATTTGGTATAAGACTATCATAAGGTCATCCAATCATGTATAAGATTTGAATATCACATATCATGCAAAATAAAAATTAACGAGCATATATACTTTCACCATACAAGGAAATGAAAAACTTACAACATCGGCATCCTCGGTTCTTGTCCAAGAAAATTTCATCATGGGATGCTTTACATACAACGGTCGCTGAATCTTAGTAAGAGCTGTAGAGCAATATCAAGTAGCTAATGAGGGATTCTGAGTAAAAGAAATAAGAAATGAAAAGGAACTGCAGACATCAACTGCAGAAGTATATCACAAATAATAAAAATTTGAATAAGCATATAGGAAAGACTTTGCGGTGTCAATTTTACTTGAATTTAGAGATTGCCCAAACCAGTCAGTTCATCTTAGCTGATATGTGTGCATACATATGTTTGTGTGTGTGTGTGTGTGTGTGTATAAAGATGACTACAACTATATCTCAAAGAGGAAGAGGGTAAAACCTATGTTCGTTTAACCTATGGCTAAGTACACCCGAAAACAGATTTTATAAAAGCTATACAATGAAATAATATAACCTGTTTAAACACTCCTCTCAAACTGAACCATATAAATTTTTATGCACCAAGCTTGGAACATAGAATGTCTGTAAGCAAGTCATCAGCTTTGATGAATCCTGTCCTATGTTCCTTAGACAAAAGGATAATCGATCACATACCAAGAAGATTTTCAGGAATATTTTCTGCCTGAAGAAGCTTCATTTGCAAACTCTTATTCTGCACAATATGGTGGTTGTTAGTGTTGGCATTGACGGCCTTGATTGAGTAGAGAAAAATATTTACCAATTACTTTTTGCTAATAAATAGTTCATAAAGTCTGCAGAATAAAGCCAAACATATTAAGATACATTTTACAAATGAAACAACCAAATCACAATAGCAGTGCACATTCTAAGGAGAAAAGCCAGAATATTTCATATACCTCCTTTAGCAAGTTTATTTCGGGCTCAGATAAACCTCTCCTGAAATATTTTGCAAGAGACACAAGATAAAAAAACATGCAGTTACAAAAGCATTGCCATAACATAGAATGTTGATAGATACGCATAAGCTAGACTTGAACTATGTAAGAAAATATAGAATTATTTTACTGATATCAATCACCATAATTACATTCTCATCATTTCTATTTATAATAACCAAAACTTTTAAGAAAAGAAATAAAAATATCTTGAAATAAAAATATCTTGAAATAAATAGGAAGATTATAAAAGTGTTTTTTCATCATTACTGTGGAGATATTAAGAATACTTTTTATCTTAATAATTAGTTATTTACAATGCTCCCTCTCAAGTTGTTAAATGAAAATAGATAATTCCCAACTTACCTACAAGATTCTAGAATTCCGGAGGAAGCTCTTTAGTGAAAATGTCTGCCATCTAAAATCCTATAGGGATATTAATTGTAACCGCTAGACCTCTGTCAAGAATATCTATGACTAAGTGTCTGTCAATTTCAATATGATTGGTTCTATCATGTTGGACTAAATTTGAGCAATGCTCATAGTTGACTTATTAGCACACTACAATTGCATAGGTATTTCAACCTATATTTTATGGTCATCAAGTATAATCTTCATCCACAATCCATTTCACACAACTCCAGCAAGGGCTCGAAAGCAAGCTTTTGCAATAGAACAAGATACTCTATCCGTTTTTTTTTTTTTTTGCTTCTCTAGGTCACTATACTTTCTACAAGAAATATATCATACCCACATATAGATTTTCTACCAGTAACAGAATTTGCATAGTCTCATAAGTATATATCAGGATCAAAGTATTTCCAGAAGAATAACCCCCTTCCCGGTCTTGATTGACTTCAAGTACTGAAGAATTATATCAACTACTTACGTGTGTATTTCTCGTAGATAATGCATAAACTGACTTACCACACTAATTGTATAAGCACTATCTAGTCATGTTTGATAAACAAATAAGTTTTCACATTTTGGTAATTGGTCTGAGCATTTTTCACTTCTAACTATACAATTTTGTTCAATACGAACTCATGAGAAGTCCTAGCTTACATGTTTCTTTAAAGAGATCAAGTACAAATTTTCTTTGGGAGATGAAAATCGCCTTTGTTGAGTAAGCAACCTCTATTCCAAGGAAATATTTTAGTTTTCCAAGGGCTTGGGCAGCCAATTTTTTCTTTAAAGTCAATTTCTATCTTTCACCCCATTCTACAATAATCATGTCATCCACATAGACAATAGTAGTGTAAGTCCTACCTATATCAGTAATAGAGAATCAACATAATCAGTCGTGTGACTGTTTAAACATTTGTACTGTATATTAATTGTATCATACATTATTCAGTTCTGCTGGTCATAACTTATAGAAAAACAAAGAGAACTTACATGGTAGTTATGAGCAATTACAAATGGTTACAAAACAGAGTAACCAAAACAATTGTAGCACCAAAACAATTGGTTACAAAAGCTTTATGACAAAACAATTTGCAGGTCGATTGTGAGCCCACCACGGAGATCAGGTTGGAACCCAAAACAATTGCAGCACCAAAGGTGGATTTGCAGTCACCAATATTGGAGGCCCAGTGAGAGGTGGATTTGCTTTATTGACATTATTTGTAATAGTGCTTAACATAGACAAAGGTGTGGAAGAATAGTCAAGAGACTTAGAGGATGACAACAGCTAAAAGAAATGACTATCAAGCTAAAGATTATTGAATGAATAAAGTCCATTAACACCAACAAATCCTTGAAGAAGAACCTTATTTCTCCTCTGAGATTTGACAAGACTTTTATCAAATTGAAAATTAAAGAAAATTGACTAACACTTAGTAGTTTTAGTAACAGAAGGGGCATGTAATGTAACAAATTGTTTAGCTTAAGAATAACATGTGAATCATAAGGTGACACAAAAAGAAGTTAACCACCACCATAAATACTTAAGTCGGCACCATTTCAAACAAAAGTTTCATCTAGACCATAAAAATGTTAAAGTTGTTTAATATTTTGTGGTTCTCCAATAACATGAAAGCTTGCACCAGGATTTGGTATCCAAGAGGCATTGCCATTTCCCTGACAATTAAACTTCATCAGTGTTAGAATAATTGTTAAATTTATGAATGTTAAAGTAATTATTAAGTCTAAAGTACGGAGTAGTGTGTTGGGAACTACTTTCAGATGCACCTAAAAGTCTAGTGCACTCTATGAGTTGTACCTAGGAATCTAGGGTAGTCTTTGGTCTTTCATCTTCCATTTTATCACTTTCTATCATTATAAATAGAAGATCACAAGAGGGGTCCCTTAAGCCCTCCAAGTTTATATTATCTTTTTATTCTCAACTTGGTATCAAAGCAGGTGGTCTGAGTTTCTCTCGGTATTGTCGTTGTTGCTGGCCGGCACCAAGTGGCTAACTCTCATCCATGTACCGCCACACGTTCAACATCTATCAGTCGCTGCTAGGCGCATAACGTGCACGCACTGCCTTCCGCTAACTGGAACTCCATCGCACTGCTATTGCCAATCTCTCCAGACCTTACTGCCTTCATTTTGACCCTCAAAGTTTTGTTCAACGTGGTTCAAAATCGCCCTAGGGCCACCATTGTTTTCACACATTCTCACTGGTTTCTTGCTGTTTTAATCAAATAATGGCCACTGAAAATCCTATTTCATTCTTTGTAAGCCCCTACATTAGTTATGAGCCAGACAAAGAATTTCACAACCAAAGTTATAGGTTGAAGGTTTCTCACGGCATGAGGGGGAGTCTATTTCAGGTCTATTCCAGTGATTTGGGAAATTTGTCAAGCCTGCAAGGAATAGCTTATTTGTCTCAATCATTTTTAGTGGTTCAATTCCAACCAGCTACTATTCATCTTCTGTTGGAATTTCACCTATCATGCCATTCCTCTTCCGCATGTAGTTTCTATCTTGTCCTATTATGTAAAAGTATCGTCTATTTGTCCTTGTCCACGTCATTCAAGAATGGCAATCTAGTCTGTCATAGTTTGTCGTTGTCAACCACTATTGGCCACCATCCAATGTTCATGGTAATCTTATTCGGCCTAAGTTTATCGTTGTTTGCCACTGTTGGCTGCTATATGTCGTTGATGGCAATCTTCTTGGACTGATTCATCCTAATTGAAGTTATGTGGTTGTGCACCACCATCTAATATTGTTCTCCATAGTTGTTGTTAGTTGTTCATCGACATCTATCTGTTGGTCGTTGTCATATGGCAGTGCAGTAACCTTCTTTGTCACTGGAACATCTCCAAATATTTTGTCAAATCTAGATGTCTACTTTGCAATTTGTGCTCAAATTGTCTCTACCAATGGAGTTATTTGGACTTAATTGTGCTACTGATTTTGATAGCACACTCTTGATGTCCATTATAATCAGTCATCCAATTCCTTTAGTTGTTGGTTGTGTCAAAGTGCATCTTGTTCTAAGTCAAGGTTCTAAAGAAAAGATGTTATTTAGAGTTTGTTGGATCAAATGACCAACTTACATGTGTTGACCAAGTTCTTAAGGAGCTCTCGGATTGAGTTTATCTATTCCAAACTCATACAATATGTATGCTCCAGCTTAAGGGAGAGTGTTAGAATAATTGTTAGAGTAACTATAAAGTCTAAAGTAGGGAGTCATGTGTTGGGAGCTACTTCCAGTTGTACCTATGTGTTTAGTTCACTCTATGAGTTGTACCTAGGAATCTAGGGTAGTCTTTTGGTCTTTCATCTTCCATTGAAACAGTTTCTATCATTATAAATAGAAGATCACAAGAAGAGTCTCTTTCCAAGTTTATATTATCTTTTTATTCTCAACTACCAGCACTACACTAGGTCGAACATTGTTGTTGGGCTTATTATTAGGATTTACCCAACTATTAGATGTTTAATATGAACAAGCCGAATAAGGAATGTAATGTTATGTAACAAGATCAATGAACTACAGTGATTCATGAGGCTGATAAGAAATTAAAGATATGAAATGCGAAACATTGGGCTGTTTCCAAACTTGAGACATATTTAACATTGAAAATTGGAAAATTTGTCACCACAACTTCTACCAGAATTTCCACCACGAGAAGAAACTCCAATACACGAGCCTCATTAAGTTTCACAATAATTGTCATTGGAAAGAAAGACGTTAGAAAGTGAAATTCAATGAATCAAAAGCAGAGAGAACAATTCACCATCTTCAAATAATAAACTAGAGAGAAAAATTGAAAATAATAAACCACGAAAACAGAGACAACAACGATGAAGATACTAGCTGAATCATGAAGAACACATTGAAAAAACTTTAGAGAAGAAGATGGATCGTCGAATAAAGTGCTCTATATACCATCTTAAATGAATTAAATTGAATAACGAAACAAAGAAATTGAATTGAAAATCAATTGAAATGTTATAATTTCATCACACACTGACAATTGTACTGACTTAACTCACTGATAAAACTAAAAAGTTGTACAAATTGACTTATATCTACTGTATAAACTATACAACACAAACTGACTTATTTCTACTAACATTGGAAAACACAAAAACAAAGAGATAATAAAGATTCGACCCTTATCGCTTTGATTCGTAACAAAAAGGACATGTTTGGCAACAAAACCAAATCATTAAAAATCTTTAAAAAACAACATAAAAATATGTTCAAATAAACAAGATATTATGGAGATATTTTTTCTTAATTACTATGGAGATATTCAAAATATTTTTATTCTAATAATATGCTATTACAACAAATAGTTATGATAGCAAATCATGTTGATCATCCTTTATAAGAAAATTGTGACCTTTGGGAAAAGGGCGGTGTAGATGGCTAAAATACGGCAAGTTCGGCCTTGTATCCAAGGGACAAATCACTTATTTTCTCTTTAAAGATATCAGGTTTCTACCATGTTTATACTTTGATTAGCATTTACAGTATATAACAAAATAGGACTCAAAAAATACATCGATAAAGAGGAAAAAAAAGAAAAACAACTATATTTTGGCAAAATTACAATTATAAAATTTCATACTTATTATAATGATATCCCAAATATTTTACAGAATCTAATTTAATATAAATGTCATTAACTGGACAAGTTGCTACCATAAAGTCACAATCAAAGGAATAGTAACTGCACTATGAGATAGCAATGCTCTATGGTAGTAATGTGCATACTGGTAACGTCATTGTAAAAGGTTGCAACGCCACATGATTCACATTGAGATGTTACATAGATTCCACTAAATCATAGATCACTTAAATGGTGTTTTCTTACTTCTTGACCTAGTGATTGGTGATTTCAGTGAACGTTGTTGGCATTGCATTTTTATTTCATCTCAATGTACATTGCCACAATGGACCTGAAGAAGACCCGATTTGTCAGTCATAAAGCAACTGAACCTAGCTTAATGATCAATGAATTGAGCCAATGTGCTCCTTCTACATATTATGTGACCTATGTAAAAGCTCCCTACCAAATCAATGGTATCCTATACCCTCAACTATAACTGTCAACTATAAAACAAAGTGAGATGTTTTGTCAAAGAGTTGCTTTAACGATGGTCACCCGTGGCGTACCTTAGTTGTGGTTTCTTTTAGGCTACCTTAATTGCAGTCTCAATCATTATAGTATTCTCACATCAACAAGAAATATGATTAAAATAGATATCATAAAGCTCACCTTACAAGCCAGTCTTTTGAACTGAGTTAGGCTTTTAATCTTACCAAGATACCATAATTTGAATTGAGATAGGCTTTTAATCTTACCAAGATACCATAGTCTACCTTAAATCCAAATTTAAGACACCTGGAATTGCCTTGGACATTAAGGAAAGTGTTGGAAAGTTGTCTTAATCCTATGTCAACTAGAGATATGTCTAAAAATAGAACCTTCGATAGGCCACACCTTACAAGGAATTTTGTGATCGAGTTAAACTCTAATTTTAAATTCTAGGAATTCCCATTTGAGCATTCCCTTTAAACAGATCAAATTCATTTTCTCTCTCCGAAATAATTTCCCTCCTTCACACAGTAAATAAAAACTACTTTGGTCTTTGATTTGGGCCTACAAACTCATTAGTTTGGGCTGTGTATAATTCCAAGATTCTCTACAAAAGAGGTAACATTGATGGATTTGATATATATAATATATAATAAATAAAAAATGACAACATTCTACAAATACGCACCGATACCCATATTTAGATTTCCGCTCATCACGCTTGGGATTTAAAATAAAAATATTGTATGCATTATCAAGCTGAAGGTATTCAACTAGGCTAGATAAAAGGCCATCCAACATGTCCACATCTACTTGCCAACTACCACCATTGTTGTCCCTGCAATAAAGAAATTAGAAGAATAAGAGAAAGCAAGAAATTCAAAAGACAAACCAAATGAAGCCACATTATGTTCCTAAAGTAATATTTGTCTTCACTTCTTTACAGCATCATAGCTACTTTGATGTTAAAATTAAAAGAGCTTTATATTTAAAGTCCTTGTGATCCCTTAAAGTGTTGTATTAATTTAGTCCCTAAGAGTACAAAAAGACGTATTGAGTCTTTGAATGTGTATTAAGTGTGACAATTATGTCTGGTTAAATTATGTGAGACTATTGTTATTAACTTGTAACATTTAAGGACAAATTTGACACTAGGGATCAATTTGTATTCATTTAGGGGCCAAATCAAATTTTTTTATCTTGTAAACACTAAATAGTCACTGGTTTATATATCAAAGGATAAAATTGTTCATTTATCATTCAATAATTCTATAGATCATTAAGCTTGAAACCTACTTTCAAGTTAAAAGTTCTTAGGTAGAGTATTCTTGAAAAAAATGGAGTAGATGCCTTTTGCCCTTAAAACTAGATTTGTAAAAGTTTTTGTTTCAAAGTTTCTATTTAAGAAAGGCTGAACTTTTAAAAGTTGTTTTTCTTAAATCACTACTTTGCCTAGATTTACTTGTCAAGAGAAAAGAAACTCAAATTAATTGGCTCCATGCCTACCTATGCATGGAGAGGGAAGAAACACAATTGTCATAATTATGAAAATAAGGAGCAAATCCTATCTAATTAGGAATATCTAAATTAAATATGAATTATTAGAAACATTTTTATTTTTCCCTTATCACATCTTTGCTATTAGAGGATATCAAATCGCCACTATTTATTAGATGATTCCTTATCGCAATATAAATAAAGCACGTGTTCTCAATATAAACATCAACCCAATGTCTCTATCTTCCTCTAGCTTAACATGGAATATAGAGCCTTTCTAAACATTGTGTTGGCCTAGTAAACCCAAGGTCTTTAGCGGATTTCTTCTGTAAATTTTTAACACAATTATTTTAATTTTACTTATTTTGTAACCTTCATTGATGAATTCTCTTGATGCAGTTGGGTTTATCTAAAGAAAGCCATATCTGAACTTCTAAACACATTTATTTCTTTCTTCAATGAAATTAAGAATCAATTTGGGAAGATAATCAAACTTCTTAGAAGTGACAATGCTGAGAACTATTTTCTGCTACATTTTCTTCGCTCCTATATTTAGACGGAATTTAACAACATCAATCAACATGTCCTCACACTCCACAACAAAACTGGTATAATAGAGAGGAAGACTATACATCTAATTGAAAGAGCCTCTCTCTCATGTTGAATACTTATGTTCATGTTCATCATTAGAGATATGCAATTCCCTTAGGATGTTTTCTTCTCTTGAAAACAAAGTTCCTCACTTTATAACTTTTCCAAATTACCCTCTATCTCATGTTTCTCCATGTGTGATTAGGTGTACTTGTTTTGTTCACAATGTCTCTTTGGATCTTCACAAGCTTTTGCAAAGGCTATTAAGTGTGTGTTTTTAGGCTATTATCACTTTAAAAAGTGTATAAAAGTCATTTTCTATCAACAAAAACGTATTATTTCGATTGATATTACCTTCTTTGAGGACACACCTTTTCTTGTCCTCAATCAAACATTCTTCATTTGTTCAACAGGTCCTTCCTATACCATCTTGTGATGTCCATTGATTATTCCTACTTCCTCTCAAAGTCCAACTCAAAGAGCAAATGACATTCTTTCACCACCTCTTCTCAAAGATCTTCCACCACCAAATTCTCATACCATTGATCCTTCGTCCTCCTTGTCTTCTCTTGACTATGATCATGTTTATCCTATTACACTATGAAAAGGTATTAGATCTACTCTAGTGTTATCGAAAGACAGGGGTGGCCATGCAAGCCGGCCCATAAGCCCGCAAACATCACCACGGAGCAGACTGAGATTTTGAGCCTACAAGCCGGTTGATCCCCTCACCACGTCTTCTTTCTCTACCGGCAACAAAGCACATCTTCTCCAAGAAGGTATCATCATCTTCTTTTCATCCTAACATCTTTTTTTAACTTAAAATTATTTTAGAGATATCAGCTATGTGTTTCTGAAGTACTGTGCGTTAAATTCAGTTACATTGAACTTAAAATTTGTCTCAAGATGCTTGTCTCTGGCCATTGCAATTTTTAATTTCTCTATATTGTCTAGTTTCATTGTTTGTTTTATTTATAAATATATTTTTAATTTGTAATCATGATCTTAATTTGGTATTTAGAATGGATGAGGGGGATATAAACGTACCCCTTTGTCAAAATGAAATTGAAAAACCAATCTGAAACAAACAAAAAAAAAATAGGAAAAATATGGCTACCACATATGATTGTTGGAGGTATTTTACAAAGATTGGGTGGGTAAGGATGGAAAAGAAAGAACAAAGTGCAATAGTTGCAACCAAATAATTGTGTGGTGGAAGAAAATATAGTACTTCTCATTTGAATTGGCATGCTATGAAATGCGATGAAAGCAAACCTGAAGATATTGGTCAAATGATATTAGATAAGCAGGGAAAGTTGAAGGGAAGAAAATAGATCAAGTAGTACATTGTGAATTGTTGTGTAATCTAATTGTTAGGCACAATTTGCCTTATAAATTTGTTAAGTATCCTGAACTTAGGAATTGGAGAAGCTACTTGTGTTTTAATGCAATTATAGTTTCTAGAAACACTATTAAGCCTGATATTAGGAGAATGTATATGAAAGAAAAGATACTTAAGAATCTGCTTGTATCCATTCCTAGTAGGATTTGCTTAACTTACAATTTATGGACATCTATTAACACTGAGGGTTTCATATCTTTGACTGCCCATTTTGTTGACTTGAATTGGAAATTACATAGAAAACTTCTCAACTTGCTTCACACAAATGTGTTATTTTAGGGTTTACAAGGTCACAAAAAGAATATAAGTGTTTCTCTCCTTCTTTTAACCGCTATTTTGTTTTTGCAGATATCACCTTCAATGAGTCTTCTTATTACTTTAAAAGTCATTCTCCTTCCACTAAGTCTCCATCTAATACATTCTATATTCCTAGTACTGCCAATATTCCTACAATTTGTGATCCTCCAAGTGTGTCTTGCTCGCTGTCAATTTCTTCTCCCCCACCACTTCAAGTTTAGAGTCGCTGGCATTGTTCTCATCAACCACCGAGTGACTCAACTCAAGTGTCAACTACTTTGTCTCCTCTGGCTCCGACAACTGAATCTATTCCGACACCTAAGTCTGACCTTCCACCCAGTGACCTTCCAAAAACGTATACATTCTACAAGTAATCCCTCTCCCCAATATATTGCTTTAAGTTATCATAGTCTTCACCTTTTTATACTTGTTTTTCCCGTTTATTTCTTTTGTGACCATTCCAAAATTTGTTCACAATGCCTTACCTCATCCTGGTTAGCGTCAAGTCATGCTAGATGTACTCTAGCATGGTAGTCAAAATCGAGATCCTACTCAAGATCAGAAAGGAAAATATAAATCGTAAATCGGAAGATCGTAACACGGATCATAAGTACCTACAAATTTTATTGTCACTCAATTCACAAGTAAATTTTATAAAATATTTTTTTAATTTTTAAGCAGCAGATTCTTTAATTTTTAATAAAATATTTTCTTAATTTTAAGGCGCAGATTTTTTAATCCTAATAAAATATTCTTTTAATCTTTAAAGAGCAGATTTTTTAATCCTGATACAACATTTTCTTAATTTTAAGGAGCAGATTTTTTAATTCTAATAAAATATTTTCTAAATCTTTTTGAAGAGTAGATTTTTTAATTTAATAAGAGGAGGGAAATAATGGAGTTATTATCCCGCTGTTTTATTTTTGTAACGTTAGATGTCACTACGTCATTATTTCTAATGTAAGAGATTTATTTTTGTAACGTTAGATGTCACTATTTCTAATGTAAGAGAGAGGGAGATAGTAACTTTTTTAAGAAATGTTACTTTTACCTGCATATGTGATTTTACGGTGCAAGTTTTTACTTTTCAGAAACACTGGGCTTTGAAAGTTTAAAAGATTAGGTTAGAAATTTAGGGTTTTTAGAAAACATATTTGTTTCATTGATGTTGCCGCTGTGAGATGCAAAGCTGGTGCTGCTGCATGATGCGAAACTGCTGCGACATGCAAAAGTCGTCGTCAATGTTGCCGTGAGACTCAATGTTGCTGATAGAGGCGCTGCCGCTACAGTTGTCACTGTCGCCACAAGGTCTGCTAATCCCTTCCAAACAATGAGGAAAAAATGAACAGACCTTGTGGCGGCAGTGACAATTGCAGCGGCAGCGCCCTCTATCTGCAGTGTCGAGTCTCACGGCAACATCGACGGCGACTTTCGCATCCCGGAGCAGCAGCTTCGCATCTCGCAACAACAGCACCAACTTCGCATCTCGCAACAACAACAGCACCAGCTTCGCATCTCGCAGAGACGGCAGCACTAGCTTCGCATCTCACAGCGACAGCATCAATGAAACATACATGTTTTCTAAAAGCCCTAAATTTCTAACCTAATCTTTTAAACTAATCTTTTAAACTTTCAAAGCGCAATTTTAAAAGACCAGTGTTTCTGAAAAGTAAAAACTTGCACCGTAAAACCACAACTACAAGTAAAAGTAACTTTTTTAAAAAAGTTACTATCTCCATCTCTCTTGCATTAGAGTGACATTTAACGTTACAAAAATAAAACAGCGGCATAATAACTCCATTATTTCCCTCCTCTTATTAAATTAAAAATTCTACTCTACAAAAAGATTTAGAAAATATTTTATTAAAATTAAAAAATATGTTCCTTAAAAATTAAGAAAATATTTTATCAGGATTAAAAACTCTACTCTTTAAAGATTAAAAAAATATTTTATTAGGATTAAAAAATTTGCTCCTTAAAAATTAAGAAAATATTTTATTAAAATTAAAAAATCTGCTCCTCAAAAATTAAAAAAATATTTTATTTCATATATTATAAAATTTACTTATGAATTTTGAGTGACAATAAAATTTGTAGGTACTTACGATCCGTGTTACGATCTTCCAATTTAAGATTTATATTTTCTTTCCGATCTTGAGAAGGATCTCGATTTTGACTACATGGTATTGAGGTGGCACAATCCAATGATGGTATTGTTATATCTAAAAAAAATATGCATTGGATATTTTGGAAGAAACTGGATTGATGAATTTGAAACTTGTTGACAGACCCATAGATCCTAGTACTAAACCTCTATCAAATCAGAGGGAGCCTATGTCAGATCCTGAACTATATAGAAGGTTAGATATATTAGATATCTTATCTTTATCTTCTATCTTCAGATTCTTTGTTATTTTTCTTTATTTTGTATATTGGGCTTAGCCCATGTCTCATTTATTATAAATACATTACCCAATATGTATTTTTACACAAGAGGGAGATTAATCTTAAACCTATTTTCACTATATTCAATAGTAACAATAAATCAGCTCAAGTCATAGGGTATTGTGATACAAATCGGGCTACTTGTCCCATGAACGAAGAGATCTACCATAGAATATTGTGTATTGCTTGGAGGGAATCTTATATCTTGAAAAAGTCAGAAGCAAAGTGTTGCTGGCTAATCTAGTGCAAAATTTGAATATAGACATACTGCCCTAGCTACATGTGAATTTGTGTTGATTAAACAACTCCTTCAAGAGTTGAAATTTTGTGAAAATGAGTAGATGAAGCTTTTTGTAACAATAAAGAAGCTCCTTACATTGCCTTCAATGCAATGTTTCATGAGAATTAAACATATAGAAATTGATTGTCATTTTGTTAGAGAGAAGATTTGTCCAAAGATCTTACAACTCAAGCACTCCTAAATCTATAAGAGGACCTAGGATTTAATTTATATGTTCCAAGCTTGGTGCATAGCATATGACCTATATGCTCCATATTCCGGTGGTGTGTTAAAATGTAATGTTACTTTATTATTTATGTACCCAACTTCAGGGTTAGCATTTTATGTAAGAGCCTTGCCTCATTTTGTAATTCATATATACATCAATAAAAAGACATCAATGTTGGTTGAATACGCTATTTTTCTCCATCTTATTTATCAAGTATATGTATCAATAGGAACATTAGACAAAATTAAATTAAATTTACCTGCTGCCAACTGGATCCTCCTTGCGGCCAAACACATTTATGGCATGCTCAATTATGGAAGTAACCTTCTCTCCCATTTCAATTGCATGAACAGAAAAGCTACACCATAATGTCCACAGTCAGAGACAAAAGATAGTACAAAATTTTCTCACTAAAGGAAATTCCAAGAACAAATAAGGAAAAACATTATCAGATTCACTGGCCATTTCAATCAAGAGGGCTCAAAGAAAAAGATATATAAGTATTATTATCAGGGATTAGAAAATATTCCAGAAGCAATATTCAAATTGTGTTTGATTAAGTTGATTCAGACAAAATTTTCATCCTTTTACCATGCACTTCTCTTCATTCTACGAAGTATATCCTTTTATTTAAAAGTAAATAAATAAAAATAAATTGCTAAATTAAGTGAACGATAAAAGAACAATCAAATTTATCAGATCAAAAGGTTTAGTTTTAAATGTATGACGTCAAAAAGACAATGAGTGCAGCCATTGTAAGCCTTGGTAGTTCTCTTCTGAGAAAGAAACTAACACCAGCTTTGGCTTTCAAAATTTGGTCTAGCAAATTTTCCACTCCATCCCTATGTTAACCTCAAGGGTTTTATGAAGTAAATCCTCTAAATGTGATGCCAAAGCAGTCTGCGTTTGTGTTTCTCCACAAACTATTACAAAATAACTATAGTTTTTTAATAATTATTGAAATTATATTCTGTATAATAGACTAAACAAAATAAATTAAAATATGGAAAAGTTACTCTAAGGTGGATTCTTGGTCTTTTGCTAGAATCCAATTCTTATTCCTTCTCGTTTGTGTTGAAATAGAAATGTTTGTAGAATATCAATAAAATAATTGTTTTATTTTAATCCCTTCCTATAAAATTCTATAACTTAGTTTCCATTTTTTCCAACATAGAATCTTTCTGCAAGATAATCTTTGATGCTATATAATATGTAGAGAACAAATATAAAAGAAGACTAAAATGGATTTAGTTTCTATTTTTTCCAACTTAGAATCTTTCTGCAAGATAATCTTTGATGCTATATAATACGTAGAAAACAAATACAAAAGAATAAAATGGATTGATTTTTTTGAAACATCAAAGGTCATTTATATGAAAAAAAAAAAATATATATATATATATATATATATTAGAATTATCAGTCAAAATCCCTACTGTATTGAAATTTAAAACTGGTATCCATTTCAGAAATGTAGAGTGCATAATTAATCATAAGAGCAAGATGATGTCAAGCACTAGTCAGTAAAGTCAAGGCCAGATGAAAAGAAAAAAATAAACAAGTTACTTGTAATTTATGTGACTGACAACGGGAAGGTGGTGCCATCGCATTTTATCCATGTTGCTTTTGTAAAATGGAGTAAGAACTTCTTCATGTCGAATCCGAGTGTGTTCAAAGATATGATCAATTTTGGTAAACCAACGCTCAATTTCTTCTGGGAGAAGTTTGAATTCTGAAAGACACAAAGAAAAACACTATAAAATCCACAGTCCAATAATAAAAGACAACCAAAAAAAGTTAGTTTTCAAGTATGTACCATGGCTGCCCTTCCCTTCAAATCCTATAAATATAAAATTCACAGGAACTGGGAGGTGGATGGAATCAACTTCCTGAAGCTTTAGATAATTAGCAATGTTACCTGAAATACAGTAAAATTATTTTTAAGACTAGGTGCTTAAATTTCAAAGTAAATTGCAGAAGGTTTAGCCGATCCTTGCTTAAAGTACAACTACTACCATTGTGGTGATCAAAATATAATAATATATGAAAACAAGATAAAAATGTAATTAAAGCAAGATAAGCTAGGACCATATAAAAGGTTTGGTGCTACCGAGATAACAATCGTCCTATATTATATTGGAGGTGGAACAAATAATAAGAGGATAGGATTTAGTCAATGAGACATGAGAGAAAGGGAGAACAGAGAACCCATAACCCACTAAAATACTCACAAAAATGAGAGGAAAACCACCTCATGAACTCAACAAAAAAAACAGCAAAGAAGAGAATATAAGGAATATTGGAGAAGAAGAAAATATGCACCAATGGTGGTTCTTTCAGCTTTAGACTAACAAAGAATAGAGGTGAAAATGGCCAAAGGTTTAGAATTAAAAAACCCGGGTATTTTAGGGTCACAAAATTAGTAATGGGTCATAAACTACGCTTTGTTTTTGGACTAAATGATCGGATCTACTGGGCTATTGGACATATTAAATTCCAAACAGATGAATAAGGAAGTAAACCACAAACATTTTTTCACAAGTATAATATAGCCTCCAATGGATGAGAAGGAAAACTCCACCTATTTAATCTTTGAAATGAATTTCTACACAAGAGAAAATAAACAACTAGCAGCCTGGGAGCTAAGAATTTGACAATCCAAATTCACTTCTATAGCAATAAAAATAGCATAAACTTATCTTGGATAAATATTCATTAAATAGAAGAATATAGGATTTACATTATCAAACAGCAGTAGTTCAAAGAAACAAATTAATTTACGAAGACCTTTAAAAAATGCATAAATACCTGCATTGGTATAATTAAATGAGCTTGATTTTCCATGGCTTGAAAACTTCAAATCATCAAAATCTGAAAAGCCAGCAAACTAACTAATGAGATTAAGAAATTCTCTTACTTGATAATGAAAAAAGAAGGTTAGACTCAATGAACAAGGTATCAACATACCATTGTGTATAACATCCTCACTCCAAAAGCGACTCCTTTCTTTGAGGTTAAACAGTGAGAATACAGATGAGCTGCCACTTTTGCGAGTTTCAATAGGAGATCCAAGTGAACTGACTATTAAGAACTGATAAAAATCACAATAAGCATTTACGTTATGAATGTCTTTATTTCCAGAAATAACAAACTTATCATAGGGATGTGAAGAGGCAACAAGCACTAGCTATTAAAAAGAAAATATAACGAAAAAATCAACAACAGAAAGACCTAAAAAGTCAAAATATATCTAGCTAAATATAGAAAACGGAACGGTTATGCTTTCTATCACATCTCTAGATTAATTCTATCATGGATCAAAAACTAGGTTGAAACTAAGAAGAATCACGGATTCATCTCCCACCCTGATTCGTGTTGTACTATTGCGATCTTTCCCTAGGATAGTGGACAAGATTGATGACTTGTTCATGATATAAAGTAAAAACGTATACCAAGGTCAGAGAAGTAAAGAAGGTAGAAGCCTCAGAAACAAAGCCAGAAACATGTGCTACACGGGAAATGTCATTTGAATAGAGAACAAGAGGGATACTGAACAAAGAAGAACGCAGAAATCATTGGTCTGGGTTATTAATATACAATTTTCATGAGGTGTCCTGAAGGAGAAGGTAAACTTCTTTGGACAACGAAAATCAAGAATCATGGCTATCAATCTTGGATTATTAATCTACAATTTTGTTTCAGATTCATATATTTGAATAGATACTGAGTACAAAAAAAAATGGGGAGGGTGGGTGAAGTTGATGCTGCGGAATCAAAGACCAAACAGAAAAAGAAGAAAAAAAAGAATGAAACACAGTGGATGGAGGACGACAGGACTAACCAAGATGGGTAAGGCCACTGCAGAAGAACGAATCATGGTAGGTGGTGCCACTGCACAAGGAAGAACCACGCTTTGTATTTGGGGACAAACCCGGCCAGGGCAACCACAGAGGGAGACACGCAAAGAGTGTGTAGTAGGGTTGCGAAGTTTCGGATGTAGTTTTACAAAATTTACATTTTAATATTTCAAAATCATCCCCTTTTAAGGTTTTTGTATTTTATTAATAGTTTTTCTTTAAATGTAAATCTAGAAAGATTAAAAATAGTTTGTATAAAAAAAACATCCAAATAACTAAATTTTTAATTAAAATCTATTATTTTTATTAATCCCAATATTTGATTTTCTAAATTCACATAAATGTAGTAAGGATGAGCACGCAGCGCTAGCCACTTGACCAAAAAGCTATAGCTATTAGTAAGGGTTCACACTTTGATACTTAATCCCTCGGTCCCACCACGATTCCCCCGCTCTTCAGGAATACCACACGCTGCCCCATTTCCGTCCTCGGCAGGAATCAAGCACGCGGCCTTGCTCTAATACCAAAGGATGAGCACGCAGCGCTAGCCACTAGAATCTGTTGGATATTATCAAAAGTGATTGTTTTAGATATTTTTATGGATGAAAAAGAGTCCATAGTGTCATCTGGACAGTAATCTATGAATTCTAAATCTTCTTTCATACAATCACAATTTTCTGAGGATTTAGTGTTTGTACATGAACATTCATCAAAGGATGGTTTTGTATAGCTGTCTCCACTAATTATGGGTGACATTTGTGGACTTTTAAATTATGCCAGGAATTTTATCCCAGATTTGGGAAAATACACTGCCCCTTTGTACAATAAAACTTCTTTAAAAGGAGAAAGAAAGTTTAATTCTGAAGATATAAAATTAGTTCAAAACATAAAACAAAAGGTAAATAAATTACCTACCCTACAATTACCATTAGATTCAGATTATTTAGTACTTGAATGTGATGGATGTGAATCAGGATGGGGAGCCATCTTAAAAAGAAAGAAAAATAAATACTTGTCAAAAGATAATGAACAAATATGCAGATATACTTCTGGAAAATATACTGTGAAACCACAAGTTTATCAGACCAGCACTGATTATGAGGTCAATGCAATTATACACGCCTTAGAAGCATTTAAATTATTTTTGATAAATAAACCAAAAATAACCATTAGAACTGATTGTGAAGCAATCGTTTCCTATGGGAAAAACCAAATAAATAATGACAAAAAACCTCACAGACGATGGTTACTTTTCAGAGACTACATAAATTCTGGAAAAATGATAAATTTCGAACATATCAAAGGAACTGACAATATGTTTGCTGATATCCTTTCCAGGTACATTATACAAAAGTAATACTATACAGTCATAATACATGAATTACTTGCATCACCAAATTCAAGATCCTGAAATCCCTCCTGGATTTCTGGTCAAAATACAAATACAGCCTATGTGGAGAACTCCGATTCATAGCCCCAATTCGGCTATTAGAATTACTAAACAAATAAAAATAATTAAAAGACTGATATCAAGCCATAGATTACAAAAAACAGAATTATGCCAACACAGTCCATCTCACTATTATGCTAGGCTTATGGCCTATAAATCTACCGTTCGAGTTTTGGAATATCAGCTACAGAGGCTCAGACATTTTGTTGCTTAACCCATTTACTTCTATGTTGCAGGTACAAATATTCCAAAATGGAATATATACAACATACAAAGAAAGGATCTTTAGGTCTTAAACAAGTCAAATCCCCTTTTGTGGTGGAACAATACACAAAGTATGACAAACAAGAATTGCCAATACTCACAAATACCTATTCCTGGTAGAGAAAATACAAATGTCAAATTAAATGTTTTAATTGAAAACATATGGAATATTCCAAAATACACAGTTCAAAATGAACACCAAGTCACTAAGGTGAAACAAAGCATCATTAGTGTACTATACAATTTCTGCAATACAGATAACAAAGGAGTTTTGTTAACTTCACCAGCCTCTCCCTTTGGGAAAGGATTTACACATTATGCCCTAATTACAGAGCCAAATAAAGGAGTTTATACTTCCTTCAAAGACCTTTCTGAGGCAAAACAAGACCAATTCTGGTCTACTTACAAAGGCTTTAATTCTTTAGAAGAAGCCCAAATGGCTCTAAAGCTGGAAACTATAGATGAAGAGAAAATAAAAGCAGGGTTAACATTTGAACCAAGAACCCAAACACATACGTATGTTGCCTCTTGTAGCTTCTCACCACAAATAAACCCAAACATTTTCCTTGCAAAATTTGAAGTCATACAAGAATTCTTGTTTGAAGTCCATTCAGAAACACAAAATTACAACGGATTATTTGTAAAACCCCAGACTTATTTCGACACAAAAACACCATGCCAAGAGTCTTCAGACTATTGCAAAACGGTTACCACAAAATGTACATGCCAAATAAAATTCATTTTTAGAAAGGCTCAAATTGATTTAAAAACCTTCAAAAATCAACTATATAGAGACATAGTCATATGTCCATCACTATTATTAGAAGCAGGTTGCCTCCAAACGCTTCTAATCCCACCAACTGAAAAATTCAACTCCTTAACCCAGGAAATAAACTCAATAGTAAATGAAATACAAGCAGAATATATGATCAATATCTGCCTACAAATCACTTCTTTTCCAAAAAGCGCCTCTACTCCTGATAGCGTGGCAACACATGTCATAAAACTATTCACAGAGTCAAATCCAGAGGCCCATGTCAGATTAGAACACGACTTCTTGAAAGGGTTGTCACTCAACAAAGAAAAGCTATACCAGTACCAACTCTGGAAAGCTTATGTTGAAGGGTCAAATTGGAATTTCTCTAGAAAGGATAATACAGAATATATCCTTTTAAAAGAAACCACAAACACCAAAATATATTGGAAGAAGTTTATGGGAAACAAATTTCATCCATTCCCTATAGAAGCCAGTCCCATATTGGTTAAAAGATTTGAAAAAGAAAGAATATACAGAGAAATTTATGAAGAAACAGGAAGCCACGGACAAGGAACTCCTGGATCTTCTTTCCCTTCTGACAATGAAGACTCAGACCAAATACTTGAGGAAGACCCCGAAGACATGATTTCTACGGTAGTCTCCAAAAGAGGACAGTAAAATGTTCTTACCTGTGACACAGTAATTTTACTCATAACTGGGTAATAGACTGAAGGGTAAAAACACACAACGGTCAAATACAAACCACGTCACCAGATGACTTGGACTCTAGGTAACCGGTCACTTGAAAACCGGTTCAACAAGTTACAGGTTTCAAGATTTTTCTATAAAAGAGTCTTTAAGTCCCTTATGCTGGGCAAGAACTTTGAACCCCTCTCTCTAATAACCCTTTTCTCTCTACCTTTGCCTTCTCTCTACTTGTATCCCGCTTGTCTCTTCACACCTTTCTTCTCCTGTATACTTGCAAACATAAATAAACGAGGAATTTCAGATCTCTCTCTCCTCCCTCTGGAAGCGAAGTAAGTTTTTATGGAGTAGTTTCTTTCTAGGCATCTACGGATGCCTTGAGTAATATTTATTAAAAGATGCGATAATCATTTAAAGGCTTAAAAACATTTTATATTTTCTATTTATCTTTCTTGTTCTTGAGATGAAAGTTTATGAGAGAATATCTAACCGGCTCTGCCAGATTTATATTCTCATAAATCTTACATCTTTTATGTTTTTGCTTTATCTTTCTGTTTATTCTCTCTGTACTCACCTTTTTTTTTTCTCTTCTTTCATATAACAAGAAAATAAAAGTAAAGTGGGGAAGGTGAACACATATTATAACATTTACCTTCAATCGGGAAACTTCACACAAGAGATGTAAATTAGAAATTTTATATGTAAATTATTATTTTTAATTAAATAAAAAAGTTTTTTATTATCTTTCTTAAACCATTTTCATACCGTAATTCGAGTATACAGTCTTTTATTTCTAACAGTTGGTTATTATAATTTTTATTCAAATTCAAAATTATTCAACAAATTTATTATACGAGCAGTATTTGTAAAATTTTACAAATTTTACTATTACACAAAATATAAAATCTTTAAATTTTATAATTTAAAATTAGAGTAATTTGGAGAAAAAATTAAAAATCATATCAATACCATAAAAAAAATCTTTACAATTACAATTAGAGATCATATTAATTTGGAAAAAAACTTAATTCGTAAAAAACATATAAATTATAAAAGAATCATAAATTTAACATACATAAATCATAATAAAATATTAATCAATCTTAATTTAAAAAATACGATAATAAATTATTATTTAATATATATATATATATATATATATATATATAAATATATATATTTTTTTTCTATTTTCATAAAAGAATCTTATGAACCTTAATATTTTTTACTAAGCAATGTTTCTTAAGTTGACTATTAAAAAGGTATTAAATGGATTATCTGATTATTTAAGAGATAAAGTATTTATAAGATGTACAAATTGAATTAGACTTTATGAATATAATATGTCTAAATTGATTCTTTAGTTAATATTTTTATGGGAAATAACTTGATTTCCATGGTAGAAGTTTCATCATAAGTTGGAATGGTGATAAAAAAAAACTAAAATCTATAGCTTTTTATTTGTTTAGAGATTGAACACCGCAGAATTTTTTCAAGGAAAACTGAAAGTATTTTAAATATTATTTGAGTTTTCAATAAAGTGTGCCGATTTTATTTTAAAAATTATTTGAAGTATGATTATTTGTGTAATTATGAAAGCAAAAAAATGAGTGTTAGAGGCTGGCTGAATTGAGATTTCTTCATTAAAACATTAAATTAATTAAGGCATAATGGAGTTTTGGAAATGAGGAAAGAATGTGCCTTTGATACAATAGTTAGGCACATTGGTAATTTTTATATGATACGAAGTTCATTTTTTTTTATATAAATCCTAGTTTTTGTTGAAGTTAAGCATCAAACACTTCAAAATATTGTATGATTATTATTCACCAAACTTGCATATATATATATATATATATATATATATATATATATATATATATATATATATATATTATCTCTAAGTGGAACTACCAATACATTCCGGATGATTTGTTAGCGGATGAAACATAATGTTCAAAAAATTTTGTTAGGATAAATTTTTTTTAGATAATAGCTTTGATATCATGTTAGAAATAAACTTTAAGCTTAATTCAACTCCACATAATATATTTGAAATGTGAGATTATATATTATGAAATTGTCTTATCGCTACTCAATATATATATTTCCAACAAGTAAATATATTTTTGAACTTTCTTCACTTGATACATACACTAAATGAATCATGAAAAAAAAAAAAAAATCGTTAATCGCTGTCACCCTTGTGTTAATGGCCTACCCAGAAAAGTAGCCTACCCCAAAAGTTGGGAAGTGGTAGTCAATTTCCTACCAGCACTTTGGGCTATTTTATAGATTCAACCCTATATCAGTTTTTTTAGGAATATTTACTAATTTTATGTCACTATATTTTCTCAAACAATCATGAAAAATATAATCTGTAATAAAAACCTTTAGCAGGAAAACAGGATTATGAGTATTTTTCAAATTGACAGATATTGAGGGAAGAAATCAATTCAAATTAACATTATTTGGCATTTTTAAAACATTTACCATTGAATGAACGTTATAATTTTTTTATAAATAAAGTGAACTAAAACCATTATTTGATAATTTTATGGCATAGAGTATTTTTTTTATAATTGGAGATTAAAAAGTAAAGAAGATAAGATATCTTAGTTTGGGTTTGTATTGGTGAGAGGTAGATTGGTTGGGTCCACACATGTATATCGCATTATCTCATATCTGTGACGATCATTAGTCATCTTATGCAGCCAATCACAACTTTATCTTTTCCATTAGTCAAAATTATAATCATAAAATTTCTAAATAATTTCATAATCCAAATTGAGATTTGTTTATTTAGTTTAGTGTTGAGCCAGTTAATAAGTAAGCACGTGCATAATGCATAACCTGTGACCTATCGTGTTAATTAGTCACCGATCTTACCCGATTTTCTATCGCCGCCTCATCTTTCTACTGGAACCCATTTCACCTGTATTCATTTAGAAAAACAATAAAATCGTAATTTTTTATAAAATTCATTTCAATTCTTATAAATACTATTTAAATTTTTATTTAAAACATAATTTAAGTAATATTTTATTAATATTTGATTCCTTGTACCGAACCAATCAAATCATTTTTCGTGTCTTTATGTTCTTTTAGTAATATATCATATTTAATTATTAAACAAGACTTAAAGTATATATTATAAAATTTAAAAACTGGCTAAAATTATTACTTGTGAATCAACGATGATATTATTATTATTATTATTTTATTTAACTTTTAATTAGTTTTCATATATATAAAATATAAAGTAAAATAAAAAATTATGAATATCTTATAAAAAAATGAAAAAAAATATTACTAATTTTCTTTTTCTAAATATATTAAATATATGAGTAAAACTTAAAAATTAGACAGAAAAAGTCAAACATTAACAGTCCCTCACAGTTTTCAGGACCCTGCGGAAATATTACTCGGCTTTTTTGTCCTTTTTTTAAAGAGCCTGGTTGTATAAATTTTTAATCCGCAATAATAATCTACATTAAATCGTTGAAATATAAATTTTTTTCTCAAAGTACTTAAATTAAAATCATTACTAAAAGTAATATCAAATTTTAAGGTGAAACTGTAATAATCATTTTATTGAACTTTTAATTCTATTATTTTTTTTAATATTAATTAAAATGTACTGAAAAAATAAATTAAATAACGATTCAGGTGCCACTGTTCTGGGTGAAACACGGGATTCCAGATTCCCTCGTTTAGATAAAACCATCGGTACTGCAAGATTCTTCTGACAAAATACTGTATTCATGCAGTGACAGATTGAACAAATTATTCAATTTTAATATCTTTTTATTAAGATATACTTATAAATCTCTACCACAGATAACTGTCACAATAATATATTTGTTATTTATAAAAATAAATTCACAATATTATTATCTCGTTACTTCATAATTTTTTTTTCTTCATTTAAGGTTTTATCCTTCTGTTACTATGGTTTTAAAAAGTTTTTTTTTATTAGATTACAATAATAAGATAATATGACTTTGTAAAAATAGAGTATAATATATGTCAAAGTTCATACTAATATATATATATATATATATATATATATATGACTTTATTTAAAAAATCATTTATAAGTATAAAATCACTTTTAGTGTAAGCTTTTTTTATTTCATAACTTTTTCTTATTTTGTATTTTTTGAACTTTTACAATAATGGTTTATAATTTTACATGATTTTTTTTATTGTCACATCTCAATTGGTTTGACTTCGTGGTTTGAAGGTTTTCTGAGATTACCAAGGTCTCTAGTATATTTTTAACTCCCTTCATACTCTAAGATTTTTGTTTTTGTTTGAAAAAACAAAAGCATTTCAGATAAGAGAAATTAAAATTATTTGTCAGATTAATTGATTTTTCTAGTATAGGTAATCACAAGTTATTGAGGATTTATTTTGATGTCTTTGGACTTGTACTTTGTTTAAAATATGTTTTGTATCTCAAATATAAAGTTGGGTTTTGAATAATCAAATTGAGAATGGATGACTGGATGAAAATGTTATATGTGAACAAATTTGAACTTTGATAACTTAAATTTGTTGGAAAACATTGACTTTTAAAAATGGATTGATATAAATAATCTCAGAGTCTTTTTGTGTAGTTGTCGAATTTAAAATAGTCATAAATTGTTTGAGTTGACATACATGCCTATTAGAATATAAAATAAATTAAAATTTATGTTTAAAACTTGATATACAAGGGTTACAATGGGTTATCACAAGAGATATTTCACCAAATGAATTATGTAAATTTTTCAAACAAATGAGATTTTTGTGTAGTGAATTTAAATTCTAAAACAATTATTAATTTTGGTTGATCGCATCTGCTCAGTGAAATGCAATTTGCTTGACAAATGGCTTACACTAATATAAGTCGAATAAAATGAAATATATATTTTGTATGTCTTCAAAGTTTAAATATTAATGAAACTATCTCTAAAATGTGATTTATTTAATATAATAAAGGTAAAGGTATAATCGAAGTGGTTGTATTAAATAAACAATGTTAAATTTAAAGCATGAAAAGAATAAGTTGAATCTTGCCCCCTCATGTATCCAATGGTGAGAGGAAATCAGAGACAGAAGAGAGCAGCAGCCTTGGATACCGAGGTCTGACTCATTCTGCACAAACAGGGAAAGGGGCAAATTTGGAATAGTGCACCCACCTGTTTCCTTCCTTAGTAGTTGATAAGGAATCTGAGTTGTCCAAGTCAGGGACAACAACTCTCATGCATCCGAAACGACCGCGTACCACTTCCCCTCCCTCAACCCTAACCCAGATTTAGCTACACCACATAATCACTTTCAAGTCCGAACTTTCCTATAAAAACACCAACCAACTTCTTCCCACTACACACACCACAAAACAATAAACAACTGCCTACATACAATAAAGAGAAATAATATCATGGGGGCTTGGGCAATAGCCGTGCATGGCGGCGCTGGTGTGGATCCTAATCTCCCACCGCTTCGTCAGGAGCAAGCCAAACAACTCCTTACTCGCTGTCTCAATCTTGGAATCTCCGCCCTTCGTTCTAATGCTTCTGCCGTCGACGTGGTTGAACTTGTGGTACGTGATTCTTTTATCTCTCCCTCTTGCATGTCCTTTATTTCCCCTTACCATTTTCAAAACGAATCTATAGACTATAACCATTCCTGCTATGGAAAACGCCGAAAGATTTTAATTTAACAGAAGATGTCTTCCTGCATGTCTAGTTCTCCATGCATGTATTTTTTAACTGAGTACAAGAAATGCAGAACCCGTCGAATGAATAGCAGTAATAATCAAACTCAAGAAATGTCGTAGGGATCACAGTCACTGTCATTGTGCAGTCTCCAAACTTTTAAGTTTCAATCAAAGTTGCTTTCTGGGAACCTTTTATATCAAAACCTTGATAATGATAAATATATTTATTTATTCTATGAATCGGTGTTTATTTAATGACGTGGGAGTGATTTTGGGGTGTGGGTGCAGGTACGGGAACTGGAAACAGATCCCCTGTTTAACTCAGGTCGAGGATCTGCCCTGACAGAAAAGGGAACAGTGGAAATGGAGGCAAGCATCATGGATGGTTCCAAGAGACGATGCGGCGCCGTTTCGGGACTCACCACCGTCAAAAACCCCATCTCACTCGCTCGCCTTGTCATGGACAAGTCTCCACATTCCTACCTCGCCTTTAACGGCGCTGAAGAATTCGCCAGACAACAGGTTCTTCTATTTACTGTTCCTCTTTTTTGTTTCTGCAAACGGTGACAGCCTCACAGGCGCCACCTCATCATCTCACCATGGTTTATCACGCTTATTCATTCTATTTTGGAGAAAAATTATATATTGTAATATAATAAATAACACAAAAATTGTTGGCTGTTTAATAGGGTGTGGAGGTAGTGGAGAATGAATACTTCATCACTCCTGAAAATGTAGGAATGTTGAAACTAGCAAAGGAGGCAAACACAATCCTGGTACGAACGAACACATTTTTGTTTTATCGAATAAAAAATAAATAAATTAAGAAATGTTTTGTTTGATTTACATGCAGTTTGATTATCGGATTCCAACTGGTGGTTACGATAGTTGCGGTGTGGGGGCTGAGAGTCCGTTGCAGATGAATGGACTGCCAATAAGCGTGTATGCGCCGGAGACGGTGGGGTGTGTGGTGGTGGACAAGGAGGGGAGGTGTGCGGCTGCAACGTCAACAGGGGGTTTGATGAACAAGATGAGTGGAAGGATCGGTGACTCGCCTCTGATAGGTGCAGGGACTTACGCTTGTGGAGTGTGTGGGGTTTCGTGCACCGGGGAAGGGGAGGCTATCATACGTGGCACGCTGGCACGTGAGGTGGCGGCAGTGATGGAATACAAAGGACTGCCACTGCAGCAGGCTGTGGACTTTGTCATCAAGCAGCGCCTGGACGAAGGGAAAGCAGGGCTGATCGCCGTCTCAAATACCGGTGAAGTCGCTTATGGCTTCAACTGTAACGCCATGTTCAGGGGCTGCGCCACCGAGGACGGATTCATGGAGGTCGGAATCTGGGACTAGAAAATAGTAAAAGTAATTGCTTCATTTTGGTTCTGCAGTTGGACTTGTCACTGCCACACTCTTGTTTCTTTTTATCTTTTAAATCAATGTTCTGGTTCTCTTTCCGGTAGAAATTAGAATTAACTGTTTTGTATTTCATTTGGGTGTGACAAAGATGCCATGTTAGTACGTGATTGATTTTTTGTTCACATATTCAACAACCGCTAATTTGGTGCCGTTCGTGTCAGCCAATACAAACCAAGCAAATAAAAATTAACATGCCATTGAAAATTAAGAATATTTGTCAAATTGAAACCTCTAAGGATTTTTTTTATGTGTATTTTATTTCAAGGTGTGAATTATAATAATTATGAATTAAATTATATATATATATATATATATATATATATATATATATATATAATATTCGTTGCTGAGAAAAAAAAATGTTATTGAAAAGATAATTATGAAAACATATTCAGGTCATAATAATTTTTTTGTTTATTTCAAGGACTTTGTGAAATACAACAACAAAAGAGAGTATGTATATCATTTCGTTAAAGTAATACATTTTCTATAATACTATTGTAGAGTAAACAATAAGGTATATGAATGAAAGGAGACCAATTATATTCAAAGTTTAAAGATATGTTAAGAAAAATCGTGAACACTACAATGTTTTTTGGTATAAAAAATAAATGAGTCATTTTGTTTATTCACCACTTAGAGGAACATTAAATAAATTTCGGATGCAATTATTATAAATTATCTTTTATATTCTTAATTTGTATATGGAATGCCCACTCATTATGTCCAAGTGAATACTGCTTCGAAAAAAAATGCTTATATTGTTATTACTTAAATCATTTAATATTATGTATAATTTTAAATCAATTGTAATTTTTTGAAGGAATTAACCAGGTAAATACTAACCAATCTCAGGATACTAATTGAAAATTAAAAGATATTATTGATATACATAATAATAATGCAGTCTCCATAATTTTCCGTGTCGTCCCCTAAATTTCTATAAACAAATATTATTAATTCTTTGACCAGTACTTTTATCAGAAGACTCTCTCGATACAATTTACTGCATTAACTATTTTTTTATGGGTTCGATTAGACTTCTTAGTTTGTGAAAATCAACCCTTACTTTTATGATAAATATCTTGTATCTGAGGAGTTTGGTAAATACAGGCAGCAATTAATTATGTCATTTTCTTCGAATAATTTTATTCATAATTATTTATTCTGATATCAAGTTTTAAAGAACTTTGGTCTCACTTTAAATAGAACTAACACAGGTAAATTATGTTAAGAGGTAGAATTAATGGATATAGTGACAACATTCAGAATAAAATATTTTAAAAATAAAATTATATGTTTTTACATTAAATTGTTAAGTTAAAAAATGTTCTAAATCCTATGTGGCGAGTACAATTTTTTTTTCAGGAGAAAATTGTGTTTTGTTAATTTTTAGTTTATGCGATTTTTTTTAAAGAAGGCTCGAATGGTGAATTCTAATAATATTTTTTTCACTGAAATGAAGTTGCATTGTTTATATATTCACACACGTCTTTCTATTTGTGGATCCACGGAGTAATAAATTATAAAGTTTTGAATCACAAAAATTTGTCAACCAAATATAATTGAATTTCGTAGGTCTAATGTGGTTGTCTAAAATGTTAAATTTAATTTAATATTTGATTGGTCCATATCCAATCGGACTCCTTAGCTAAGCTAACACTACAGTGAGATTATAAATTTGCAGCGGCATTATCTTCTATTAAAGATAATGTTTCAAATGTTTATCATGATTTCACAATGTCTAAAGCCAAACTTGGGTACTCCTCACAATAAATCCAGCTGTCTATATTTTATTTCACATAACTTCAAATTCAATTTCAAATTCAAAATGTATGAATATATAATATCTTTGACCGTTGATGTCGTGTTGCTTTTTGCCCACTTTTCCCTTTTATAGTTATCGCTTCAAAGCCATCCGAGATTTCTTTTTCTTTCATCACCACTCAACTGCCACATATACTACCATTTTTTATATCAAGCTAATTCACTTAATTTAAATAAGTCTTCATTATTCGTTTTCTATATATGATAGTGTTTCGGTCTCGAATTTTAGGGAGACGAAAATCAATAATAAACTACCTTTCTAGCTCTTACACTGATAGATATGCGTTTTTTATTTTTTGGAATTTAGTTGTTCTGGTTCCAAAAAAGTCTGTCCATCCCTTCCTCTCTTCTCCTTTATATAAGCAACTGAATTCGATTTTTCGCTAGATATTAAATCTCTTCTTTTTAACAACCAACTAACCACATCGGCCCAAATCCTGGTCGGCCTAATTTCTACTTGGCCCAAATCTTGCTTGACCTAATTCCTACTTGGCCCAAATCTTGTTCGGCCCAGTTACTGTTTTGCCAAAATCCTGCTCGACCTAATTCCTGTTTGGCCCAAATCCTGATTGACCAAATTCTTGCTTGACCCAAATCGTCGTGTTATGATAAATATTTATCGAATCAGAATCAAAATGAGAATGTTGAGGTTGGCCATTCTCCGCACAGTACAAATAGACAACATAATACAGGATAAATTATCAAATTTTTTTTAAGAGTGAATTAGTGGGTAAGCTTTCTTGGTTAGATTTTAAATTTTGAGTTGATTAAGGGGTTTGGTGGTATCTTAATTCAAAAATTGTTAGCTTGTTTTCTATAAAATTGATGTTGTTCGAGTATACTTTAAATCAAAATTTTAGTAATTAATTGCGTTGTGAATAGATGATTTGTCATAATAGTAACGGCAATTTTATAGAGTAAACTAAGAACTCATACTTTAATTTGAATTTGAATGATTCGTACACTGCTCCAATTTTCTTGCCGAGTTTGAAGTCTAATTACATGATTGTGTTATGACTATTATGGGTGAAAATGGTAATGCCAAAAGAATGCTGCTATAGGAAAGATTTGTGCAAAATTGTGTGAAGTGTTATGAACAGGTGGAGCATGTAAACACAAAAGGCACAGTTGTAAAGCCTTATGGCCTCGTTACGGATTGGGCTCAGATTGTAATTTATGTTTGAAGAGGGTACGAACTGAAGGAACGCATCAGCCATCGTGTGTCCGAGATGGGCCTGGGCCGGAGTGGAGAGGTGTAGCCCATCGGGCTGAAGAGGCAAACCATGAGCGTCCACAGTCCTCAGGTTGAGGAGGTCAGTGCCCAGTTGAGCCTGTCTTACTATCTCTATGTAAGGGCCTGATCCAGATGCCAAAGCTACCTACAAAATCACACAAAAAATTTGAACCAAACATAAACGGAAGAACTATCACATTCACGTGTTTCTTGAATTTGGACACAATATTTTAAATAGAGACTGATACCTGTTTTTGATAGAGCAGTAATTACATTTTGAATTGACACCAATCTTCCAATAGGAAACCATTTATTATATTGCAAACACAACCTTATTCTGGTTCAACAGGGATGATGAAATTTTAAATATAGAAAAGCCATAAATACATTTTGAATCAAATCGGATTTTAATTTTAATGTGTAAAACAGTTTAATGATGTATTGGCACAAAATTATTCAAACAATTTATACTAAAGAGGCATAAAATTAAATTATGAAACTGTACGAAATTTGCGGATGTTCTACGATTGCTCAAGGCTTAAAAAGGGAGACACACATCTCTCCCTCTATTAAACGGTGAACAAGGTCAACGTGTTTACATGATTTTATTTTTCAAAGTAAAGTTCGTACTTTAAAAGATGTCAAGAATTAAATTTATGATTGTATATATGAATTATGTTATTCTTCAAATTTAAATTTTTAATTTCTCAGTCAAGGGTTATGATTATTTTTTCTAAAATGTAACCGCATAATATAGGCGTATATTAGCAAAGTCAAGTGTGTGTGAGTGTGTGTTTATTTCAAAAACAGGAAAAACTAATTTCTATAAGATTAATTTTCAAATGTTAAACGTAATTAAAACGTATTTTATATATGTTTCACATTAAAAAATGATTGTAAAGATTAAAAATAGCAAGACCAAAAACCAAAGACCTAAATTTTGGTTGGTGAATGGGTTAGTTGACTGGTCATCTTGGTCGGAGGAAGTCCACATCATTAATGCTGAATGCCTATATTTTCCCTTACAATGACCCCAAAGTCTACATATTTTAAGTATACTTGCTTCACCAATGACCATAGGTTGCTCCACGCAAAATCATATTATTGATTCTTATTTGCTATAATTAAAAAAGATTAATATGCCTAACAATTTATAATCCAATTTATTTGAGCTACTAAAATACCTAAAAAGGTTGGATTTCTAAATTTATACATTGCCAAAATAAATGTTCAGCATAGATTACAAAGACTATAATTAAACATCAATATTTATAAAACTTTTTTAAAAACAAGGAAGATAAAAATAAAAAATATATGAAAAGAATTTAATTATATATGGGATATCCGAGATTTGAAATCTAATAGAGCATACAGTTGGTATCCAAAGTTACCTAGAAAGGGGAGATTCCTCTATCGCAATCAGCAGATAAAAATATAATATTATCTGAGGCGGGCTCAGTCTTTTGTATTTGTCCGGACATACGTAAATGATGCTGGATATTACTTCACTCCGAATTAAAAGAGTTGAACAAAAATTTATATGACCAGCAAGCAACTACTTTGTCTTGAAAGCATGTAATCAACTAACAGAAGGCGAAACCAAACCAAATCTACCAAAACAAATTAATGAATAAGTAATGGTTTTGTGGAAATAATCGAAAAAAAAAAAACCTGGAAAATAGGAAGCAATGGAGACTGCAGATCATCACGAACATCCAAGAAGAAGTTGTGGAGTCGTCGTTGGTACAACTGTGCATCGTGTAGGTTCACCGTATCGGTTTCCCCTTGGTACCAAAGCAAGGCACGAATGGTGCCACCGTCACGCACCGACGCCTTCGCACGCTTAATCATCTCACTGTAAAGCTCTTTTCCACGCTCCCACTCGCTTATGCTGGTGCCTCCAATCGCGCAAGGAACCAAACCGATTACACCAAATTCTGGGTGTTTTTCCAACACCGAGTTCGCGAATGCCAATCCTGGACCCACTCCGTTGGTCTTCTTATAATCGATGTCCGCGTGGAGCGGCTCACGCGCCTCCACCCACGTTAGGTGCGCGTCGAGCTTCAGAATGGAGGGGTTGGGTCGGGACTGGGGTGGAACGACGCCGTCCCATGTTGTGACCCCCGTGGCCGTGTCGTTGACTACGCCGCCGCGACCCGCCATGTTGCTTTGACCCGCTAATATGAATATGTTCCTATCGGAGGCTTGTGGCTTCACTGGGCGTGGTTGAATGAGGAACAGCCACAGTAGCAACATTGGCAAGGAAGGCATGTTGTCTGATGGAGGAACTCTTTCTCCAAACTTTACAATATATATTTAGAATGTTTCCCACTTGCTCTTCACACCTCATTTGTCACTCCTTATTCTTTTAAAATTTATATTATCACTATTTAATTAGTTATATAGATACTTTCATTACCACGTGAAACGCACCCCTTAAACATGGATTATGCGTTTAGCTATAATTCTAGCAGACACAAGAATCTAATCATCACTATACGAGGTTAGCAAAATTCTTTTCCAGGACCAGGGGACCCAGCGGCCTTAGTCGCGTTAGAAATATGAAATATATATATATATATATATATATATATATATATATATATATATATATATATATAAAAGAAAGAACTATATGATTTTAGTTTCTAATTTTAAAGTGAAATTAATGTAAATAGATATTTTAATCAAATTACTAATGTGTGAAATATGTTTTTCAATTTATATCGAAGTGAAAATATTTTAAATGGTATAAATAACTCAAGTGTTAATATGAAACACGTTTGACACATTAAATAAATTTAACATAATTAATTTAAAATAACTATATTTATTTATTTTTAAAGTTTGTAAATCAACATATATCAAAGTTTCAAAAATAGACGAATTCCAATTTCATGTCGAAATTCAAAAAATAAAAAAATATTTAACTCTAACATAAATCAATAAACCTAGGCCTGGTTGCCTTAATAGAAACATGAGAAAAGAAAAAGGCGAAATATAAAAAGATAATTAAATATATTTTTAATCTCTGAATTTTAACGTAAAATTGAAATTCATTTATGTTAAAAGTTTTGATATATTTTAATATCTAAATTTAAAAAATAAAGAGATGTAATCCTTCTAATCTAATAATCTTGATTTTTCTTACGTGTCAAACAATTGACATTGAAGTAATAATGTGTTAAATAGTATAAACATATCAAATGATAGCAAGAAAAAATTTAACACATAAAAAAATTTAACGTGATTGGTTTAAAATGACTATGTCTATTTACTTTTAAAGTTTAAAGACCAAAAATCAAAGTTTCAAACAATGATGTGAATGATGAAATAAAAGATTAAATGTTTAATTAGTAATTTGGTTATTAAATTTACGTTTTTTATTTCTTTTGGTTTTTATATTTGTTTTTTATTTAATTGAATTTAATGAAATCATTATAGTCTTTTATTTATATATATATATATATATATATATATATATATATATATATATATATATATATATATATGTGTGTGTGTGGTGTGTGTGTGTGTGTGTAAGATTTTAGAGCAAGAAAGAGGAATAAGAATTCAGATTGAGAAGATTTAGTAAAGGGTGGGGAAAAAAGTTTAGTGTTCGTAATAAAAATGATAGGTTTACTAAACAAGAATCATATTTTAGGAAATTTTTATTACAAATTTGTTAAAATAATTTACAATTTTCTTTTTATCATTTTTTCTTAAAATTTTAATTGATAAATAATTTTTTCGTGAATAATTATTTTTTACAAAATTATAAAATTTGTAAATATTTTTTACTAATTTTTATGTGAAAATTGTTTTATACCAAATATTTGTAGCAATATCTTACATTTTTTTTTTCATAATAAAAATTTATAAATATTTTCTTATGAAAATTTTTTTAAAACAACATTAACAAAAAATATGTATTTTTTAGTAGTAGAAGTACGGTACATTTTGAAAGGTAAACAAGCTTTTGTCAATACTCGGAAAAGATAATATTTCTTATTTTCTTATTTTGTCATCAATAATATAGGAAAGATTATTTTGCCTCTAAATTCATCTTATGATGCCTATATTTTGGTATATCTTTGGTTTTAGTGGATTTGAAGTAAATATAGTTTTGTTGTTAAACTAGTTTTATGATATTTATAGTTTTCTAACAATATTTAAAGATCAAAGTAGTAGAATCACGTCTAGAATACGATGACAATGAAGATTTTATATTCAGAGGAGTTATGTAAGAATGAAAAACGTATTTATATGAAACTTAATCTGCCAAGAGGATATTAAGAGTCTAATTGATAGAAGAACTTATCTAAAAGAAATTAATAATTTAATGAGTCCCGTTTAAAAACAACATTTCATACTTATAAATCATACTTATTTCCATGGAACAAGTTAGATATTTATTTGAATTGTAGACAGGTAGGTGAAACCTTGAAAACCGCTAACATTTAGGAGGCAGGGAAGTTATCCGTTAGTTGAGTTGGCTAGGATTTGGTCCCAAACACGCATCACAAAAAAATTAGGGTTGGCACAAAGCAACGAGAGAGAGATGGGAGTGTTTGATTTGTAAATCTGTTGGGGGGACTCAACCGCAGCCACAATGGGCGCACCCAGAGCGTGAGTGAGGGACACATACATACGTGTAACAACGACAATTTCTCATTGGACAGGTGTCAGTTTGACAGCTGTATGCTAGTAACTACCTCGTCAGGATAAACACACCGCTCCTAACTGCTGTAACGGGTTATCTCCACCGGTTCCACAACTCATCCTTATCACTTTCGCAATTTTTTCTTTTCCCCGTCTCTCTCTATATATAAATTCCCTTCCCCTCGCTCTACCAAACTCATTTGTCCCCTTCCCATAACTTTTGTACCTATTCATTATTATAGTTAGAGCTCAAAAATTATTAACTCCATGGCTTCGGCGAAGGACATGGATCGGATAAAAGGGCCATGGAGTCCCGAAGAGGACGAAGCCCTGCGGAGGTTGGTTCAGACTCACGGTCCCAGAAATTGGTCCCTCGTGAGCAAATCCATTCCGGGTCGATCTGGGAAATCGTGCCGGTTGCGGTGGTGCAATCAGCTCTCGCCCGAGGTTGAGCGCCGGCCTTTTACGGCGGAGGAAGACGAAATGATCATGAAGGCACACGCCAGGTTCGGGAACAAGTGGGCCACCATCGCTCGCCTCCTCAACGGCCGCACCGACAACGCCATCAAGAACCATTGGAATTCCACACTAAAGAGGAAATGCTCCGAACCTCCCTCCAACCCTCGGCCTCTGAAAAGAGTCGCCGCTGGTTCGGATAGCCCATCCGGATCCGATTTGAGCGATTCGGGTTTACCCGCTACGCCTCCGATCCCACTTTACGAAGCTGTAGCAGGGAGCGTAAGCGTGAACCTGGTGCCCTCTATCCTGGTTGCGAAATCTGCGTCTTTTTCCGCAACTGATATCGCGACGTCATTGAGTCTGTCTCTACCAGGATCCAACAATGGGCCTGGGCGTGGGCCTGGGCCTGTGGCAAAGGAGGAGCCCAGGAGTGTTGATTCGGAGCAGTTTTTGAGCGAAGAGTTGTTGAAGGTGATGCAAGATATGATACGAGTGGAAGTGTGGAATTACATGTCTGGATTGGAACGTAGAGGGGTGTTTACGCAAACGGAATGGTCGAATAGGGAGATGCAGCAAACATTGAGGGAAAGAAGTTGAGTTAGGTAAAATGGTTCACAAGTCATTCCTATTTTTTACTTGTTTAAATTAGTTTTTATTATTCTGAAACATAAATTTTGGTTCCGATATAGAAGTCATTTACTACAGTTATTATGATATTTCAAAACTTTTTTTCTTATTGCAATTTTTTCTTAACTTAAGTCTAGATATAAAAGTTAAATAGCACAACTTACCCATAATGATGCTCGTATATTTAGTCTATTCAAAATGATAGTTTTTACTTTTTTCCGGTAAACTAAAAGTTTTTTTATTTTTTATTTTCATCAATGCTTGTACCTTATTTTTCATAACAAGAAAAATTAGAAAACTTAATCAGCCAATGACACATTACATATGTTTTTATTTGTTGCAAACACAACATAAATAAAAACTCATTTTAAAATAAAAATTATTGACAACTAAGCATATATAAGTTGATAAGATTTTTAAAATTAAATCGTAATTACTTCAGAAGGAATATGACTAAAAGTATTACTTACCACTTTACTTGTTCAATATTATATTAAAGATTCAATATTATATTAAAGATTCTTAAAAAATAATATTCCAAATAAAATTTATTTTATTAATTTATTCCAAATAAATAACGTTAATGTTCATATATATTTATTGTTCAACAAATCACACATTTAAGAAATTATACTATTTATTTATTCTTCTTCTAATATATATATATATATATATATATATATATATATATATATATATATATATATATATATATATATATATATATATATATATGTGTGTGTGTGTGTGTGTATGTATTAAATGAAAGCAAAATATTTATTAAAAAATAAATAACATATTTATTATTCTGTATACAAAAAATCAGCAATAATATTAGGACGACGACAGTAAAAGTAAAAGAGAAAGCAAATTAAAAAAAAATAAGAGAAATTTATCGAAACTATTAAAAAACGAAAAAAAAAAGCATTTCTGTAAATTTTATTACATTTTTTTTTCATGATTTCTAATAATAAAATATTCTTATTATTTATCTAGGTCGATAAGCTTCTATATTAGTCGTTACCAATCAATTTATATTGTGCTTACTTGTTTAGCTATGTAGATTTTGTAAATTGTAATTAAAACTACTTTTGACATAAAAAAAAATGTCTTCAATTTTAATCTAATATTAATTTTTAGTGTAGCTTTCAAGTATATTAACATTTAGGTTGTATTTACTACTTATTATTCTCGAGAAAACTATATTCTATGTTGATTTTACATAGGATTTTATATTATTTATTGACTCTGCGTAGAAAAATATGTCATTTCATGTTATTTGTTTTAACGTTGACTATAAATCTTCAAAATATGTCATTTCATGTTATTTGTTTTAACATTGATTAGAATATTGATAGATTTGGTAATCAATTTCGAATTATTAAATATATCGAAGGTGGTTCAAAATTCTGTATAATTATGATATATTTAATATAAAATGTATATTTTTATACACCAATTCAAATCCTTTTATTTTTATTTCTAAATTTTTTATTGGATCTTGTTTTTATCATCATAAAATTCATTAACATTACAAGAAAAATAATAAATTTTAGACGGAATACGCAAAGTGAATCAATAGTTAACTTAATGATCAATTTACTTATCAACTTGTGTAACTCGGTGTAAGCTTGATCACCAATGCTTAATGAACGAATCAATACTTAAATCAGTGATGAACTCAATCAACGATTTAATGACAAAAATAATTATTATTTTTTGATGTCAATCATTTAACAAGTTTATGATGTTTGATTGCAACACTAATTAAGAAATATCCATTATTGATGCAAGCCATTCATATTGTTTAATATCAAGGAACCATAAGCAACATTTTCAGGGATTAAATCTTATCCAAGAATTCAATATTAAATATAAAATCTGAAAAATGATTTACGTTTAGTAAAATTTAGAAAAATACTTTTATTTAATTTCAATTCATATTTCAGAAAATTCTTTAAAAATGAATAAAAAACAAAAGCAGCTCATATTACATTTTCTAAAACACATTAATCTAACATGTTATACACATTGTCATTCTAACTTTGTCTCGAACCTGACCAAATATGCCCTTATTTTCTTTTTGCGTCAGTCATATTTGTAGTTGGGCTTTTGCCTATTACATTTTACGGCTCATGGTTTAATTGTTTTGGGTCAGTAAATTAAATAGGATCAAGGGTTTGCCACTTCCTGCACCCCACAAATTTCTTTCTACACCCCAAACCTTTCTACATCTCTAAATTACCCCTAACAGCTTTTAGGTTTAACTAAGATTTAAAACCCCTTGCCACTTCATTCTATTTGCGCCTCATTCCTCACCAGCACCTCCTCTCGTCCCATTTGTGCCTCATCTTGTACTTCATTCCTTTCTCTTCTCATTTTCCTTCATCAAAAAGAAGTAAGATATCATTTTTCTCGTCTAAAACCACAATTTGAAATCTGATAAACAAAAATACTTAACACGTAATTGAATTTTGAAATCCATTCAACAAATAAATCCATAATCGTATTTAGAAATTTGGTTTCCGAAAATCTAAAACCGAATTCAAAAATATAGGAAAGTCCAAAACTTTATTTTGAAATTTGGTTTCGGAAAATTAAAAGTCAGATTCTGAGAGCTGAGAAAATTTAGAATCAAAATAAAAAATATGGAAAATCCATAACCTTCAAAATAATTTGGTTTATGAAAATCCATTACCGAATTTCAAAAATCGAAAAAACCCATAATTGGATTTCATAATCCAAGAAAATCCTAAACCATAGCTTGAAATTCAAAAAAATCTAGAACTAAATTTCAAAATTATATTAATAATTATAAAATAAATTATACCATGTCAAAAGACTTGTATGTATAGAAGAATTATATTGGACAATATATTCATTATATTCTCCATTTATAATTCATGTATATTTATACTTATATGATATATAGGTGTATTTTATTATCGGTGCATACATTTGTTATTTTAGATTGATACATAACTTAAACCTTTAATTGTAAATTTTAAACATATAACAATATTCTCATACTATATATTATTAATCAAAGTTTTAAGCTCAAATTCATGTTACACTCATTTTGTTTAATGGATTTACATGATACAATGTCTTGTATTTGATTTTCATGTATATCTTACTTTTATTTAAAATACTTCAAATTTAATTTCATTTTTTTCTTTGCTTTCATTTGGCCAATTCTTTTTCGATATTTCATTGACAAATTTTAACCTAAACTTCGTATTATATGTTAATTAATTGCCTTTTTTCTACAATTTTTATTATTATTTAAATTAATATTAACATTAGTTATATTATTATTATTATTGATTATTGATATTATTATTATTAGTAATAATATTAGTATTATTATTAGCATTCATATTATTATTATTATTATTATTATTATTATTATTAACCAACCATTCCTATATCTTAAATCTATGAACAAATGAAGAAGACCAATTAGAGAAACTAACACATTTTATTTCATAAAATATTTAACTAAAATGTCTAATAAGAAATTTTAGTCATATAAATACACATCACTGATAAATTATCATGTCAATTTTATAATTTAGTACAAATAAATTTATATATAAATGTTAGTTTTTTTTTTTCATTTTAGTATTTATCATCTAAAAGAATAGAAATTTCTTTGATTCATCATATGTCAATATCTTTTAGTAGTTTTGTATGAGTATCTGTCTATTTATCTTATGTCAATGTATGCATATGTTTTTATTTATAAATTTTAACATCAATTTTGTGTTTTTATTTTGTACGAGATCATTAATATTGTACGATGTACCTACCCTTTACTTTTATTTTGTATAAACATTTAATTTTTATTTTGTACGAGATCATGTATCAATTACTTGCATATTTTATTTTCTCTATATGACCATATTATTTGAATTAACATTAGCACATGGTAATAATATTAGTTATAATACTATCATTGATATTACTATTGTAGTAATGTTATTGTTATTATTATTAGCATTAACATTTAAGTTATTATTATTATTAGTAACAATTAATTTATATACCATAAATTCACAAAAGAAAACCTAGAACATTTCATTTTAATATAATATTTAATTTTAATGTCTAATTTGTATTTTTAATCATATATATATATATATATATATATATATATATATATATATATATATATCACTGATCACTGACAATTTTATAATTTAGTTCAAATAAATTCATATCTAAATGTTATTTTTTAATTTTAATATTTGTCACGTAAAAAAAATCTCTAATTTCTTGTGTTATTGTCTTTATATATATATCTTTATTTGTCTATATTTGTATGTACTTCTGTATTTCTATTTACAAATTTTAACATTAATTCATGTTGTTTTCATTTTGTACAGTATCATTCGTATCTCTCAATATGTCCACACTTTACTTTTATTTTTTATATACATTTTACTTTTATTTTCTACATTTTGTACATACATTCTACTTTTATTTTTTACATTTTGTACATGCATTTCACTCTTATGTTTTACAAGATTATATTTTAATAAGTTACATATTTTCTAGATAATCATATTATTATTTGAAATAATATTAACATTAGTAATATTAGTATTAATAATAAAATTCATATGTGTGCTTAATTATTTTCTAAAACAACTTATATAGATTTTATATAATTAAAACTATTTTTAATTATTTATTTATGTCATATCAAAATATGATTAATTATACATCATAACAAATTTAAAACTTATCCGTGTTACATAGAATAAAAATGTCATATAAACTAATTAAATTATAGTAAAAAATATTGTTATTTTATTATAAAATATATTATTATTATAAACAAATTATGATTACATGATAGTAATAAATCAATTATTCTTACTAATTCATACACGTTAAATTGATTGATAGATATGACCAGGGAAAGTATATATATAACGATTCGTGGATACACACAAATATAATACTAGTTCAAAAATATAAAACAGTCCTTTGATTTTAATATTCGATTTCGGAAAATGAAAGGTCGGATTATGAAATCTGAGAAAATTCAGAATCAAAATTAAAAATATGAAAAATCCATAACCTTCAAATTTTGGTTTATGATTCATAACCGAATTTCAAAAATCTGAAAAATCCCATAACTGGATTTTATAATCCAAGAAAATCCTAATCCATATTTTGAAATTTGAAAAATATTTAGAACTAAATTTCGAAATTCAAGAAAATTCAGAACTAAATTTTGAAATTTAAAAAGTCATAAACCGAATTTTGAAATCTCGAAAATTCGAAACTAGATTCAAAATCCTGAAAAATCCCATAACCGTATTTTAAAATTTGAGAAATCCAAATTTGGTTGTTGAAATTAAAAAATTCTTTAACAGTTTTTCAAAATCTTCTAAAAATTATAAACTAAATTTTAAAATCTTGAAAAATCCAGAATTGGATATCAAAAATCAATAAAATCTTACACTGAATTTTTAAATTTGAAAAAATTCATAATTAAATTTCAAAATCCGAAAAAAATTCAAAATCAAATTTTAACATCGGAAAATTAAAATTAAAACTAGATTTCACAATACGTAAAATTAGATTTAGAAATTCGAAAAATTCGAAAAATCCTCTTTCCAACCTTTCAGAACCGGACATATTTCAAAATTCAGAACCAGATTTAAAAATTAAGGAAAATCTAGAATTAGAATTTCAAAATTCATTTTATATGGAAAAAAATTCTTAAACCAAATTTTTAAATTTGTGAATTATATATAATCTACAGAGTTATAATGGGTATCACAATCAAATTTGAGGTGCAAAGGAGGACGAAGGGTGCAGAAGAAAACGCCGCTTTATTTTAGTCATTGGAGTTTCTATTGTTTTGAAATTTCTGATACTTGTGTTTATCTAACTTATAGTTTAGCTTAAAGCTGAAACTATTAACAAAATATTAAATAATTAATATAAATAATATAATAATTAACATTTTAAATGGAGATAATTATATTAATTCAAGTAAACACAGTATTTATTATTTCTCTAAATAAAGAAAGTATCTTTATGTATAATGAAAATCGAACTTAAAACCTTTTAATGCACATAATCCAATCTTAGAATATTCCACCTCATCTCTATTGATGGACCAATCGACACTATCATTGCAAAGAATATGACACTTCAAAACGACGGCGTCAAAACTTTTTCGATTTGACCACTGACGTCTCTTCACCTATCCTCTGACGGTTACTACTTTTTTAGCCTTAACACTGTTCACCATACTTAAAGGCTGGGGAACTAGTGTATCACACCTAGCCGGTTCCGCTAGCTTATCAGCACATATCATCCTTAACCAACAACTCATATCGGACAAGGCTGGGGGACTGATATACCGCACCTAGCAAAACTCGACCAACCTACACATGTTTATGACCTCCACATTCTAACATTAGAATTGAAAAAGGTGTTGAAGTGAAGTTCTCCTTAACCTATGACTATTTATTTAAGCTATTCATTCATAATTAAATTTGAAGTTATTTAAATAAATTGCGCAATGATTATAAAAATGAAACAATTAAACCTTAGGATGACACAGTTTTAAATTAAACCGGTGCTTCTTATGTTAAGGTCAACTTCCAAGTCTATTTCATGTTGGATACGGATACATTAGCATCCATAACTACTCTATAATTATAATTATTTAATTAAAAAATTATTGAGGTACTTTTTTTACAATTAAAACCCATTGTTATATATTTCATTATTAAAAAATCATCTCTTTGTCAAGTGGTATGTAATTATATATCAAAATATAATTTTCCATTTTAATACTTACTGGCACTCAAAATCAGTTTATAATTATAATTTTTTTATAATACTTTTTCTTTTCTCAAAACCTCCAACTCAAACCAAAGTGTTTTCAATTAGGAAAAGATCCATTTGTGTTTGTTTTGTCGTGTAACCAACGTTCTATCTCGGTTAAGCATCAACTGGGCTCAAATGTTTTTAATGATTAATGTTTGAAATGTAGCATCTGTAGGTCCAAAAGTGGAAATATTTTAATGTTGAGTTTGCTTAAGAACATTTATTAATTTGGACAACTTGATGGTCGCTGCTACGTAATCAATCGGATATTGATCTGCATGCATAACAGTACTTAAGATAATATTGTTAATGTTATATGATATTTTAAATAATAAAATAACATAACACCGTAGAGAAAGAGATTTCAATATATAAGCATAACAATTTAGGTTTAGTTTTAATATTTTAATCTGCTTTATTATCTTACAGTATTTTCTTTATTAAATTTTAAAAATAGTTATTAAAAATACTTCTCTGATCTGTTTTTTTCTCTGATTTTAACAGGTTTTTAATAAGAGTAAATTATTTTTAAGGATGTTTTTTTCTTTTTCGCTGAATGAAGCTATTAGCAACGCACTAGAACAGGTCGCATTTGACAGTATTTGGTTTTAGTGGTTGCGGTATGGATCCCATTGACGGAATTTGGACTAAAATTGTAGGGGAGCCAAATTAGATTTGTTATATATAATTTTTTTTAGAAGAAAAATTATTCATTTTTTTCTCTTCATTTCCTCTTATAACAAACACATATAATAGTAGAATTCAAAAAAATATTACTATCATTCGCTATTATATCATGATATCAATTCATGAATACCATTTTAGATCAAGCATTCGTATTTTATCAATTTGATTTGGTGGTATTGTCAAATTTGATGTCGTTTTTTCCAGATCACATTCTATTGAATTGTTAAATTCATTATATGTAACTCTGATAACTTTAGAGATTTGTTTTATATTGTCTTAAATT